>Ga0247611_10001369_pt1 | contig 43550 bp, 40 predicted proteins | sample 177DNAGHGhighgp2_FD_192422 | JGI IMG/M metagenome (GOLD analysis project Ga0247611, IMG submission 192422) | Sheep rumen microbial communities from Palmerston North, Manawatu-Wanganui, New Zealand - 1770 DNA GHGhigh gp2 | ecosystem: Host-associated > Mammals > Digestive system > Stomach > Rumen... | reverse complement strand
ATCGGGTCCGGTGATGCACATGAAGAGCGAGTCGCGGGAGTAGTCCATATCACTGGCTTGGACATGGAATGCAGCAAGTGCAATTGCGATGATGAGAAGCAGTTTTTTCATGACGGACGCAGTTTTATTGATTACTATTATGGGCAAAAATACAATTAATGTGGTTCAAGAACTGATTTTCTGTTATTATTAGGAAATGCTCTTTGGCATAAGGGTGTTCCAAACGAAAGAAACAGGTTCTCTGTTGAAACACCCTCGATTGTCAGATTAGTAGTCATTTTGGCCGGGTTCAATCTGATATTCGTGTTTTTCACCATAAGTCACCCTGAGTACATGGTATTCCATAGAAGGAGAAGCATGTGCCGAAGTCCTGTTATAGGCCACTTCCCAACTCAATATATACTCCCCATCAGGGCAATATTGATGACCTAATCCCAGATATGAGTCAAGAAGGTAACAGATCCATAATACTATGTCATAGTTAGTAGAGTTCATGCATGCAAATATCCTAGAGTCATAAAAGCAAGGGGAACCGTATGGATCAATATAGTCTAGGTAATTGAATGGCTTTGTTAAAGTAGGTGTGTAGTAAAACCTGCTATTAGATTTCGTCGGATTGCTAATTAACTGATAATTATGGCTAACTATCAGATTTAAGACACGCTGTAATTCAGATGTTCCCGTTGTTTGCACTGGATATGAGTCCTCGGGAAGGTAATAATAACATGTATCACAGAGATCCCATACATCACCTGGGAAATACCAGATATGGTCCATAATGTCTTTTGAACCATGGCTAAAAGTCGTCAGTAATGTTATGGCAACTTTTCCGTTTTCAGAGATAATGGCATTGATGAAACGAAAGTGCTTGTTGTCAAGCGTAAGACTGTGATAGAATTTGTCAATGCTTGTGCTTATTATCTCATAAGCGTTTGCCAAATCGCTTAGAAGGATTTCTCCATTCGTAATGTTCACTTGGGCATATAACGTATCAAAACGTACATCGTCGCACTCAACATTGGCATGGCCGAAGTCATAGTTGGCTAAACTGGAGAGGTGCCATGCAGCATCTTCAAGCGTAAGGGACTCGTCTTCGCCTTTGGCAGTGGAATTCATTTTCTGCTTGAAGTCCTTCAGATAGGCATTCATGTCTTCAATCTCTCGTGGATTGAAGGTTTGCACTGATTCATTTTTGTTGTCCGTCACGGCGCTTGCGGTTTCTTTCTTGCAAGAAACCACGGCAACCGAAATGGCTGCTACCACTAATAAGGTAGAGATGAAAAAACTTTTCGTTTTCATTTTTCTAATGTTTTAGTTGTTAATAATTTAATTGATGGATGTTGATTTAATTATTCATGTTCAAAATCGCCTTCGGCATAGCCTTCGGTGTTTGTGAGTACTACAGTATAGGTTCCTGTAGCGTAATTTGTTATAGGAATAATGACCATTTGTTGCATAGCAGTGTTTACAACAGTGCTGTAAACAAGGTTTCCAGATGGGTTGTGGAGAGTAATGTTCACATTGCCGAAGTTTTGATTAAAATAGAGGTAAACGGCATTGTTAGTTGCTCCCGCTTCAATGTCATCAGGACTAGCACTGTAATTCAACCTGCCCAGCAATGCAATAGCTTCTGCTTCAGAAGGAATGTGGTTGTCTTCCTTAACCACACTTATAAGTATTTGTTGTGGGTGTTGTGTGTGGAAGGACTGTGCGCCCCAAATGCAGAGCCCCAAGGTGTAAAGGCCTACAAGAAATAGTGTTCCGTTCTTCATAACTGTTAAGTTTAATTGTTAATGATTAAAATAGTTCATTTTGTACATACAAAAGTAGTGTGCTTAATAAGCTTTACGAACCCCCATTCCGAACTTTTATTCTTTATATGTGTTGTAAATAGTTGATATATAGAAAAATAGTATCTTTATTATTCCGAACTATTTTTCCATCCTTTCCGAACTTTTTTGGGTTAGTAGGCGGTATTAGCTCTTTTCCGCCATTTTTTTCTTCACGCTTGTGCGCAATTTATCTACCATGAAAATGCTAGTGTTTAGCAATAGAGCAGTGTCTTCCCTTGAAGCATCCACATAAGTCAAAAGGAGAACCTTCTGTTCCGTTTCTGTCAAGTCAGGGTGTTGAAGAACAAGTTCTTTCCTCATTCCAGGAAATTGCTTGTCGAAGGCTTTCAACATGGCATCCCAATATTCCTGATCACCTAAAACACTGTGTTTCAATGCGTCGAACAACGCTAAATCATTCTTATGGGTAAGATAAACCGCCATCTTCTGCATAACTTGTTGTTCTTTCAGCAAGGCTTTTGAAAGCTTTTTGTCACTAGCCACATACGCGTTTTTATACTTTTCAACTTGATTAGCAAGGGTTTGGCGCACTTCTTCCATTTCCTGATGCCTTCGCTCCAAATCGTGATGAGCTTTCTTGATGGCTTCGCTTTGCTTGGCTATTTCCTCGTTATCGTGCATGAAACGAAGCAAACTGGCTTTGATTTCAGCTTCCTGCCTTCTAATTCTCGCCAAACGTATTTGGGAAATGGCAAACGCCAATAACACCCATGCAACCACCACACTCAGAATGATGATTAAACGTTGTCGTTGAATCACTTTCAAATGCATTTCGTTTTGTAAGGCTTCGTAATCATATTTTCGTTGGATGCCGTAAACGTTGGTTTGTTCGCGCTCGTCCCTCACTCTGTTAAGCCATTTTATATAGAGTTTCCAATAATATAGAGCCATAGAATCCTCATTTTGAATCTCAGCAAATTTAGATAGAGATTCGTATGCCGAAACTCTTGTTTGAGCTTTTACATTAGTTTTGGGCAAGAGAGTATTGACTAGCTCATAATGCAAGGCGGCAGAATCCTTTTCTTGCGCTACAACAAATACATCAGCTATATTCAAATTGAACAACAATAGTTCAGTATCGTCAAGATTTGATTCTATTCCAATCTGTCCAAGACAAGCTATGGCTCGGTCGTATTCCTCTTGCAGACGGAATAGTACAGCATAGTTATTCAATGCTTTTCGCTTTATTTTATTATCATGAGTTTTTTGGGCAAATACCAAACTCTGTTTTAAGCTAATTTCTGCATTTTCATATTCACCAAGAACTAAATAGCATACCGCTAACATATTCAGCGATAAAGCCCTTTCGGAATAGTAATTGCCAAAGTTGTGTTCAGAATGATTTATAACAACAAGGGCTTCCTTATACATACCGTCATTGAGTAACATTTTTCCCATCCAATACTGCGCCTGAGCCACAGCAAGGCTATCCTTAGCAAGTTCTCCATAATGCTCCGCATCCTTAAAAGACCTCATGGCCTCCTCCTTCTCGTTATAGTGCTGCTGCACGAAGCCGCTATAAAGCGCGGCATGGGCGGCCTTGGCAAATTGTTTCTTTTTTGCGAAATACTCTGCGGCGCGCTCAAGGTCGGGACTGGTGGAGAGAGTGGTGTGCTCGTCGAAGAAATCGTCGTCCATCACGGGCGATATGGCGTTTCCTTGGTCGCCAAACAAGGCCTCGGCCTGCAACAGCGCCATGTCCATACGCTCCCGCTCGCTGAAATAGACAGGCATGCGCAACACACTGTCGATCAGACGGGCGGTGCTATCAGGCAAGGTGTCGGCCAGACGCTCGGCACGGTCCACCATGCGCCGCGCCTCACGTGTGGGCGTGTGGCAGGCGACAAAGGCCAACAAAACCATAAACCCTATCCATCCAAAACGTTTCATGCCTGCAAAAATAGCAAAAATCCCATCTGTGGTATTCCGAAACTTCGTATTTTTACCCCATCAAACCGAACCCTATGGAAAACACAGAAAAAAAACTTTTTCTATTGGATGCCTACGCACTGATATACAGAGCTTTCTTCGCACTCAGCAAGAACCCGCGAATGAACTCGAAAGGGGTCAACACCTCAGCGGTCATGGGCTTCCTCAACTCACTGTACGAGATTCTGCAAAATGAGAAGCCTACCCACATCGGCGTGGCCTTCGACGTGTCAGGCACCGCACAACGACAGGCCGAATACAGCGAATACAAGGCCAACCGCGAGAAGATGCCCGACGACCTGCGCGACTCCATACCTTATATCATCAGGCTCATCGAGGCCTTCAACATCCCCGTCTACGGCGTGGAAGGCTACGAGGCCGACGATGTCATCGGCACACTTTCGAAGAAAGCGGAACAACAAGGCTTTATCACCTACATGATGACCCCCGATAAGGACTTCGGACAGTTGGTGACCGACAAAATTTTGCTCTACAAACCCGCCAAGTTCGGAGAACCAGCACAGGTTTGGGGACCGAAAGAGGTGTGCGAACGTTATGGCATCAAGGAACCCAAGCAACTTATCGACATCCTCGGTCTTTGGGGCGATGCCGCCGACAATATTCCAGGCATTCCGGGCATTGGGGAGAAGACCGCAGCGCAGTTGGTGCAGAAATACGGCAGCGTAGAGAACCTCATTGCCCATGCCGATGAACTGAAAGGCAAACAGAAGGAAAATGTCGTCAACTTCGCTGAGCAGGGACTGCTGTCGAAAGCACTGGCCACCATCAACTTGGAGGTGCCCGTCGAATTCAACGAAGAGGAACTGAAAACCAAGGAACCTGATGTGCCTGCGCTGATGGCCTTGTTTGAGGAACTGGAGTTCAAGACTTTCGCCAAACGGTTTTTGGAGGACTATAAGAAAACCCATGGTGATGTGCAGCAAGCAGAAATACCTACCCCCAAGCCTTCAGCGCCCAATTTGTTTTCAACTACGCCGCCCTCAAGCGAGTTTGACCTCTTCCATCAAGGCGACAACAGCGGACTATTGGAGTTTTCCGACAAGGACTCGGCCAAGACGGTGCCGCATGACTATAAGCTTGTAGAAAACGATGCCGACATTAAGTCTTTGGTTGACTTGCTGTGCAAACAAAAGCAGTTCGTCTTCGACACCGAAACGACTAACATTGACGTGTATTCCGCTGAGTTGGTTGGTCTTTCCTTCTCCATCAAAGCGCATGAGGCGTGGTATCTGTCCATGCCCGCCGAGCGCGAGGAATGCCAAAAGAAACTTGAGATATTGCGGCCTTTGTTTGAAAACGAGGGCATCCAGAAAATCGGACAGAACTTGAAATACGACATCTCCATGCTGGCACAATACGGCATCAGCGTGAAAGGCCCGATGTTCGACACCATGCTGGCGCATTACCTCCTCGAACCCGAGCAACGCCACAACATGGACTACCTCGCCGAGGTCTACCTCAACTACCTCACCATCCCCATTGAAGACTTGATTGGCAAAGGCCGTCAACAGAAAACCATGCGCGAGGTGCCAGTGGAACAGGTGAAGGAATACGCCGCCGAGGATGCCGACATCACGCTACAACTTTATGAAAAGCTGATGCCCTTGCTGAAGGAAAACGGCGTGGAGAAGTTGTTTTATGAGATCGAGATGCCACTGGTACCCGTGCTCAGTCGCATGGAGGCCAACGGTGTGAAGATCGACACGGAGAACCTGCAACAAATCAGCGAAGAGTTTGGCAAAGAGATTCGAAAGATTGAGGAACAAATCTACGGAGCCGCTGGCACGCCCTTCAATATTGCTTCGCCAAAGCAATTGGGTGAAATTCTTTTCGAGAAACTGAAAATTGACGAGAAAGCCAAGAAAACCAAGACAGGACAGTATGCCACGGGTGAGGATGTCTTGCAGAAACTGTCGCACAAGCATCCTATCATCCAGATGATTTTGGACTACCGATCGTTCACCAAGCTGAAATCAACCTACCTTGATGCACTGCCGGCATTGGTCAACCCGAAGGATGGGCTGATTCACACCTCCTACAACCAAGCGGTGACAGCCACGGGGCGCTTGAGTTCCAACAATCCCAACCTGCAGAACATCCCTGTGCGTACCGAGAAAGGCCGTGAGATACGTAGGGCATTCGTGCCGCGTAGTGAGGCATACACCCTCCTTGCCGCCGACTATAGCCAAATCGAGTTGCGTATCATCGCCCATTTGAGTCAAGACCCTGCCATGGTCAACGACTTCAACCTCGGTCACGACATCCATGCTGCCACTGCGGCCAAGGTGTTCCATGTGCCCATGGAGCAAGTCACCAAGGAGCAACGCAGCCGCGCCAAGGCCGTCAACTTCGGCATCATCTACGGCATGTCGGCTTTCGGTCTGGCCGAGCGTATGGAGCTCTCGCGCAGCGAGGCCGCCGACATCATTAAGAAGTACTTCGAAGAGTATGCGGGCATCAAGGAATACATGAACCGCAGCATTGCCTTGGCACGTGAACGCGGCTATGCCGAGACCATCTTGGGCCGCCGCCGTTACCTGCGCGACATCAACGGCGCGAACAGTGTGGTGCGTGGCTTCGCCGAACGTAACGCCATCAACGCACCCATCCAAGGCAGCTCCGCCGACATGATCAAGATTGCCATGATAGGCATCCATCAGGAGCTGGAACGCTTGAAGATGCAGTCGAAGATGATTCTTCAAGTACACGACGAATTGGTCTTCGACGCGCATCTTGACGAACTCGACACGCTGAAAGCCATCGTCAACGATAAGATGGTGAATGCCTTGCCGCTTTCAGTACCAGTCGTGGTGGAGATGAATACGGGAAGCAATTGGCTTGAGGCACATTGAGCCAAATAACGCAACGGGAAAGGCTCCGTTTACGGATTTTCAATGGTTTGAGGGTTTGTCTCAGAAGGACTTTCGTCCTCTTTCTCAAAGTGCTTCTTGTAGGCATTAATGATGTCTGTCACAAGCTTATGGCGCACCACATCTTTATCGTCCAAATAGATGAACTCGATGCCGCGGACGTCTTTCAGCACCTCCATGGCTTGCGGTAGTCCCGAAGGAGTCTTGGGCGGCAGGTCGATTTGGGTGATGTCGCCTGTGACGATGAACTTGGCCGAGCGTCCCATGCGGGTGAGGAACATCTTCAGTTGGCTGCGGGTGGCGTTTTGTGCCTCGTCGAGGATGACGAAGGCATGGTCAAGGGTGCGGCCGCGCATGAAAGCCAACGGGGCTATCTCAATCGTGTGGTCTTCGAGGTAGCCTTCCAGCTTGGTTGTGGGAATCATGTCGCGCAAGGCATCGTAAAGGGGTTGCAGATAGGGGTCGAGCTTGTCTTTCAGGTCGCCGGGAAGGAAACCGAGGTGTTCGTCGGCTTCGACAGCGGGGCGGGTGAGGATGATTCTTCTCACCTGTTTGGCTTTCAAGGCCCTGACAGCCAAGGCTACAGCGGTATAGGTCTTGCCAGTACCAGCTGGGCCGATGGCAAAAACCAGGTCTTTCTGCTCAGAGGCGGTCACCATGCGTTTCTGGTTGGCGGTGATGGCCTTGATAGGTACGCCGTTTCGACCGAAAACGAGCACGTCGCTTTCCGACATCTTCTGTTGTAGCTCGCTGTCGGTGGCCGCCATCATCACATCTTCCACGGTTTGGGCGTTGAGTTTGCCGAAACGTTCCAATTGCACCATCAAGGTTTCGTATCGGCTTGCGAAAAACTCAATCTCGTCATCGTCGCCAATCACTTTCACGAAATCGCCGCGAGCGATGATTTTCAGTTTTGGAAACATGCTCTTCACCAATTCCAGGTATTTGTCGTTTGGGCCGTGAAGTTCCTTAGGGTCAACGTTTTCTATTTGAAGGATCTGTTCTGCCATGGCTGCTGCGTTTGTCGAAGTAAGTCTGTTTTATTTGCTCGCAAAGATAATGAATATTTTTTTCCAAAAACTTATCTCATGTTTGGCATAAATGATATACTTTTGCACAATCTCTAATAGTTTTTAGGTAGGCGGAAGGTCGAAAAGTTTATTAAACATGGCAATTATCACATTAACAAGCGATTGGGGTACGAAAGATTATTATGCTGCGGCAGTAAAAGGCACGATTTTATCCATGCTTCCGAGCGCGACCATTGTTGACGTTACCCATGCCATTGAGCCTTTCAATGTTTCGCAGGCGGGTTTCACCTTGAAAAACTGCTACCGGTGCTTTCCTCCAGGAACGATACACATCATCGCGGTCGATACGATTGAATCGACGGAGTGTCCGCATGTGGTAGTGAAGGCCGAGGGGCAGTATTTCATCTCGACGGACAACGGTATCTTCAGTCATATCCTTGGCGGGAAGTATGAAGAGGCCGTGTGCATCGATGTGATGCAGGACTCCGATTTCTTCACTTTTGCCACCCGTGACCGTTTTGCCAAAGTTGCTGTGATGATTGCCAATGGCGAGCCGCTCTCAAGTATTGGTGAACCGCGTCCCAAGCTGAATCCTGGTGGTGCTTTCTGCGCCGTGGCGCGCGACAACACCATTGAAGGTGTGGTGATGCACATCGATTCCTATGACAACCTGATTACCAATATCTCCAAGGAACTGTTTGAGCAGGAACGTCGTGGTCGCAACTTCACCATCATGGTGAAAGGCGACCTTTACACCGTTGACGAGATTTCGGACAGCTATTTGGATGTCGATGTGGTGGATTTGGTGGCCATTTTCGGCACGCATGGTTATCTTGAACTCGCCTTGAACAAAGCTAAATTGGCCTCACTTTGCGGCATCGAGCCTTCCTCGACCATCAAGGTGGTGTTTTATGACGGAGAGTCGAAGCCTACCCCTGGCTCGTTGTTCTGATTTCCACTTTTTTTGACGAAAACCAGCTGAAACCTTTCCAAAATATCAATCCAACCAGCATGCCTAATAGGGCTCCGCAGACGATGTCGCCAGGATAGTGGAAACCGAGATAGATGCGGCTGTAGCTTGAAATAAATGCCCAAAGGAATAGCAAAATGGCAGGCCAAGGGCGGTATTTTCGGAATATAGGGGTAAGGAATGCTGCTATGCCAAAGGTGTTGGAGGCATGTGATGAAACGAAGCCGTATTTGCCTCCTGCCATGCCTTTGGGAAGGTGTATTATTCCTTGGAAATCAATATTATAGCAAGGTCTTAATCGCTGAAAATAAGGCTTACACACGTGAGCTGAGAGTTGGTCTGTGCAGAGCACCACGATTCCAAGGGCTAAAAAAACCAACCAACAGCATTTACCGTATTCCTTCACCGTCCAATAAATTAATAATAGGTATAACGGAAGCCAAATCCACATGTCGGTGGCTACTATCATGGCTTTGTCCATCCATCCAACGTGCAGGCCGTTAAGGAAGAGGAAGAGATCGGAGTCGATAGTGGAGAGTTTGTCCATGGGTTGCTTTTTTTACCAATCCTCACCCTCTTCGCTCTTATTCAACATCAGCCAAATCAGGTCTTTCAGTTCGTCGATGCCTTTGCCGACGACGGAGCTGATGAAGACATGCGGCACTTTCTTGGGTAGGTGTTTCTTGATTTCCTTGATGGTGTCGTCATCAACCAGATCGCATTTCGTGATGGCAAGGATGCGGGCTTTGTCCATCAGCTCGGGATTGTATTTCTTCAACTCATTGAGCAAGATGTCGTATTCCGCTTTCACATTCTCCGTGTTGGCAGGCACCATGAACAACAAGGTGGAGTTTCTTTCGATATGACGCAAAAATCTGATGCCCAATCCTTTGCCTTCTGCAGCTCCTTCGATGATACCTGGAATGTCGGCCATGACAAAGCTACGGTGGTCGCGATAGCTTACGATGCCAAGGTTGGGTACTAATGTGGTGAAAGGATAGTCGGCAATCTCAGGCTTTGCCGCCGAAACCACCGAGAGCAATGTTGACTTGCCCGCGTTGGGAAAGCCGACCAGACCTACATCAGCCAACAGCTTCAGCTCCAATGTAATCCATTCTTCTTGGCAGGGCTCGCCAGGTTGGGCGAATTTTGGAGCTTGCAAGGTGGCCGTTTTGAAGAAGGCATTGCCTTTGCCCCCTCGGCCTCCTTTGAGCAACACCAGCGTTTGCCCGTCTTCAGTAATCTCGCCCATCATCGTATGATCTTCGGCGCGGTAGGCCACGGTTCCCAAGGGAACGTCGATGTAAATATCATCGCCTGCGGCTCCTGTAAGCTGGTTCTTGCCTCCAGGCACACCATCGCCTGCAAATAAATGTTTGGTGTAGCGTAGGTGGAGCAGAGTCCAAAGCTGGGCATTGCCGCGCAGGATGACATTTCCGCCACGTCCTCCATCACCGCCATCGGGACCACCTTTCGGTATGTATTTTTCTCTCCTGAAATGTAACGACCCTGAGCCACCCTTACCCGAGCGACAGAAAATCTTGACGTAATCTACAAAGTTTGAAGTCATCGTTGATTAATTATGAATTATGAATCTGAATGCTGAATTTTGAAGCCTATATTCAGCATCCTCCATTTTATCTAAAATTCGTCGATATATTCGTCGTGTTCGTCGTTGTCGTATTGCCAGCAGTTAAAGTCCAAGTCGACGCCTGGCGCGTAGGGCTTCGGGAAATCACCTTTACTGATGTTCAGGCTCTTGTCGTTGTAAACTTTCTTCATATACGTGGCCCAAATAGGCAATGCAGTATGAGAGCCTTGTCCCAAACGGGTTGAGCGGAAATGCACGCTGCGGTCTTCAGCACCGACCCATACGCCTGTGGTCAAATCGGGCGTGATGCCCATGAAATAACCGTCGCTGTTCTTTTGTGTGGTTCCTGTTTTGCCCGCGATGGGATAGGAGAGACCGTAAGTCGAGCGTAGGCGGATACCCGTTCCGCTTTGCACCACGCCTTTCATCAGTTCCACCATTTTGTAAGCGGTCACTTCGCTCATGGCTTCCGATTCTTCGGGACTGAAACGTTGGATGACGTTGCCGTTTTTGTCCTCAATACGGGTGATGAACATGGGCTTGATGTAGACACCTTGGTTAGCAAAGGTACTCATGGCTCCAACCATCTCGATGAGTTTCAGGTCGCAGACGCCCAAGCAGATGGCAGGAACAGGGTCAATAGGTGACTCTACACCCATGCGGCGAGCCATGCCGATGACGGCTTCGGGACCAAATTGATTCATCAGGTATGCTGAAATCCAGTTGTTGGATTGGGCCAAGGCGTTTTTAAGCGTGATTTCGCCCCCTCCGCCACCCGAGTTGCCTGGCGACCAGAATTGTCCGTCAGGAAGTTGGATGTTGTAGGGAATGTTGGGTATTTTGGTGCAAGGGGTGTATTCTCCTTCCTGCATGGCCAAGGAATAAAGGAATGGCTTGAAGGTGGAACCTACCTGACGTCGGGCTTGCGTGACGTGGTCGTACTTGAAGAACCGATAGTCCAGACCGCCCACATAAGCTTTGACGTGTCCGGTATGTGTTTCGATGGAGACCAAACTGGTTTGGAGGAACCATTTGTAGTAGCGGATGGAGTCCATTGGAGTCATCACCGTGTCGATGGGACCTTTCCACGAGAAAACGGTCATCGGTACGGGACGGTTGAATATCGCTTTGATGGTATCCATGCACACGCCGGCATTTTTCAATGAACGATAACGGTCGGTGCGTTTCATCGAAGTTTCAAGGATATGATCGATTTCGTCGGCTGTGACGTTGGAGAAGGGCGCATTTTTCACGCCTTTCCAATGCTTGTAGAACATCGGCTGCAACTCTTTGCCCATGAACTCCTTGACGGCTTCTTCAGCATAATGTTGCATGCGTGAGTCGATAGTGGTATAGATGCGTAAGCCGTCGCGATAGATATTGTAAGTCTTGCCGTCGGGGCGTACGGTGTTCTTTGCCCATTCATTGAGTTGGCCTCTCAGGAACTCACGGAAATAAGTGGCTTGTCCAGTGTTATGGTCTTTGATGTTGAAATGCGACATGTCTAACGGAATCTGCGAGATGGAGTCGCATTCGGCTTGGGTGAGGAAACCATTCTCAGCCATTTTTTGGAGGACGAGGTTGCGTCGACCTATTGAGTTTTCAGGATTGCGAATTGGGCTGTAGCGTGTAGGGGCATTGACCACCCCAGCCATCAAGGCGCATTCCTGGATGTTCATTTCGATGGGTTTCTTGTCGAAGAAAGTGCTGGCTGCTGCACGAATACCATAGGCATTGTGACCAAAAGCCACAGTGTTGAGATACATGGCGATGATTTCTTCCTTCGAATAGTTATGCTCCAATTTGGTGGCGGTAATCCATTCTTGGAACTTACGCAGCACGAGTTTGGGCTTGCTGAGGTTTTCGCCTCGGGGGAATAGGTTCTTGGCCAACTGTTGCGTGATGGTACTACCGCCGCCTTTCTTCCGTCCTGTCAACACACCGAAAGCCACGCGGAAAAGTGCTCTCTCGTCGATGCCAGAGTGCTCGGTGAAACGTTCGTCCTCAATGCTGATAAGGGCTTCGGGCATATAGTGCGACAACTCTGAATAGCGCACGTTCGAGCGGTTTTCAACATAATAGGAGCCAAGTATCTTGCCGTCGCAGGAGATGATTTCAGTCGCAAGGTTGGTTTGCGGGTTTTCCAACTCCTCGAAACTGGGCATGGTTCCGAAAATGCCAGTGGCTACGCAAATGAAGAACAGGATGGTAAGCAGCAAGAGAGAGCCAAAGATAATCCAAAGGTTTCTGATAGCCTTCGACGACCCTCCCTTAGCTTTTGTCTTTTTCTTGTTATTATACATATATTATTGTTTTTCAATGAATAATCCAATGTCGGAGATGCCTTTCAAGACGGGCTCTCGCATGGCTTGCTCAATTTCGAAATGGTATGGTCCCGTAAGTGGGAATCTCAGGTTGTCGTTCAAAGGAATGACCATGTCGCGCATGCTGCCACTACTTTTGCCCAACCATCTTCCCTCTGGCGTGGCCAAAGTGCATTCAATAGTGTCGTGGGTGATGTTCCCGTTGGGCATTCGGGTATGAAGGAAAACAAATAAGTTGCTGTAACGATAGTTTTCCAAATGACGCAGGCCTATACCGAATACATAACTGCTGATCGTATCGTTGATATCCACATCAAAGGCTATACGGTTTTCCTGCCGCCACTCGGCCTCGGGGATGACAATGCGCTTGTTGTATGAGTCGGTGGTGCAAGAGGCCATTGTCAAGGCCATGCATATCCCTAATATCCAAACAATTCCTTTTTTCATGCTCTTTTCGGGTTAGTCACTCATCTTCTTAAGGTCGGCTTCTCCATAGCCTTCGTTGGTGTTGGTCTGGGCTTCCTTGGTGATGGCGTAGTCTTCCAGCTTGGCAGGTTTCTGGTTTTTCTTGTTCATGGCAATGATTTCTTTCACCTTGTCGACTGGAATGGCCATGATGTTGCCTTTGTCGTTGGTGTAGGAATACCACATGATGCCTTTGAAAACATCGTTTTTTTGGTGAATGGCATCGCCACTTTCGAAATGGAGTACGATGTTGGGGTCGGAGAAGACCTTCAGGGCTTCCACGTAGGCTTCATATTCGAAGTTGAGGCAGCATTTCAGCTTGCCGCATTGTCCTGCTAGTTTTTGCGGGTTGGGTGAGAGCTGTTGTACGCGGGCCACATTGGTGGTTACCGATTGAAAGTCGCAGATCCACGAAGCACAACACAACTCGCGACCGCATGAACCAAGGCCGCCCAACTTTGCTGACTCCTGACGTACGCCGATTTGGCGCATCTCGATCCTGATGTGAAACTCTTCCGCCAGTTTCTTGATGAGTTCGCGGAAGTCGACACGACCATCGGCAGTGTAGTAGAAGATGGCCTTGGTCTTGTCGCCTTGGTATTCCACGTCATTGAGTTTCATCTCAAGTCCAAGGTTCTCGGCGATGGTGCGCGTGCGTGCCAAAGTGCTGTCTTCCAATTTGATGGCTGAGAGCCATTTTTCCACGTCGTTGACACGTGCCCGACGATAGATTTTCTTCAACTCGTTGATGGGAGTACGATATCTCTTGCGTTTCATTTGCAGCTTTACGATTTCGCCTAACATGGTGACAATGCCTATGTCATGCCCGATGGCTGCTTCCACGGCAACCAATTCACCTACTTCCAGATCTAAGTCTTCGGGATAAGCGAAATAGTCTTTCCGGTCGTTCTTGAATCGTACTTCTGCAAGACAAACGTTTTCCTTAATTTCTTGGTTCTCATAGTCTTTTAGCCAATCAAATTGGTTTAGTTTGCATCGGCCGCAGGACAACACTTTTTGTCCAGGGGTATACTCTTCGGTGAGTTTACAACCTCTGTTCAATAGTTGGCCTTCAATAGTGTTATTATCGTTTTTTTGTTGATTTTCAGTCATTTGAAAAATAAATTAAATAGCTATATATAAACTGCAAAAATACAAAAAAAATCCTTACTTTTGTCGCCGATTATTATTAAGGCAAAAGTTTCACATTAAATTTACACATTATGAAAAAAGGAATTATTGTAATCATTGGCCTTTTGGTCTTGTTAGTAGTTTGGGGCTTGGGCATTTATAATGGATTGGTTTCCAAACAAGAATCTGTTGAGAAGGCAGTCGGCAATGTGCAAACGGCGTATCAAAAACGTGCTGACCTGATCCCCAATCTTGTCGCTACGGTTAAAAATTATGCTGAGTATGAGGCTGGTACTTTGACGGCTGTGGTTGAAGCCAGAGCAAAGGCCACTTCGGTTACCCTTGATGCCAGCAATCTTACCGAAGAGAGTTTGAAGACTTTCCAGGCTGCCCAAGATCAAATGTCGAGCGCACTTTCCCGCTTGTTGGTCACCGTTGAGCAATATCCCGACCTGAAAGCCAACCAGAACTACCTCGACCTCCAATCGCAACTTGAAGGATGTGAGAACACCATCGCAAACGCGCGACGGGAGTTCAACGAGACTGCCCGTGAATACAACACAGCGGTGCGTAGGTTCCCTGCCAGCATCATCGCGGGAATGTTTGGTTTCGACAAGAAACCTTACTTCGAGGCTTCAGAGGCGGCTCATCAAGCTCCTGATGTGAAGGATCTCTTCCAATAAAAAAAATAGAAAATTCTTGCATTGTTTTTTTCAAACCACTAATTTTGCGCCTTTTAAATAAGGACAAATATGTGTGGAATAGTAGCTTACGTAGGCCGTCAAGAGGCCTATCCGATCCTCATTGAAGGTTTGAAGCGCCTCGAATATCGTGGCTATGACAGTGCCGGCGTGGCATTGCTCAATGAGGCAAACGAACTCAATGTCTATAAAACTAAAGGCAAGGTCTCCGACTTGGAGGCCTTCGCTTATTCTAAGGATGTCAGCGGACACATCGGCATAGCGCATACGCGCTGGGCCACCCATGGCGAGCCTAACGAGGTGAACGCCCATCCCCACCGCTCACAGTCGGGAAACATTGCCCTGATTCACAACGGCATTATCGAAAACTATTTAAGCCTGCGTAAGGAGCTGGAAAAACGTGGCTTTACTTTCAAGTCATCCACCGACACGGAAGTGCTCACCAACCTCATTGAAGATGTGCAGCAAAGCGAGCATGTCGACTTGTTTGAGGCGGTGCGCATCGCTTTGAATCATGTGGTGGGTGCCTATGCCATCGCTATCGTTGAAAAGGGACATTCCGACCAGCTGATAGCTGCCCGAAAAGGAAGCCCGATGGTGATTGGTATTGGTGACGGTGAATATTACATCGCTTCTGATGCCACCCCAATCGTAGGCCGCACCCAGAAGGTCGTATATCTTGAAGATGAACAGGTTGTGCGGATTAAGTTGGGCGAGGAACTTCACATCAAGACCATTCAGGATGTGGAGGCCATACCGTATGTCCAAGAGCTGAAAATGAATCTTGATTCCATCGAAAAAGCTGGTTTCGACCATTTCATGATGAAGGAGATTTATGAGCAACCTACCATCGTTCGCGACACCATGCGTGGCCGCTTGCATCCAGAGGGCAACACGGTGCGTCTTGGCGGCATATTGAAGTACGAGAAACAGTTGCTCTATGCCGACAACATTGTTTTTGTGGCTTGTGGTACTTCGTGGCATGCCAGCCTGGTGGGTAGCTATCTCATCGAAAAACTGGCCAAAATACGGGTCAAGGTGGAATACGCCTCCGAATTCCGTTACCGTGACCCCGTTGTCACCCCGCACGATGTGGTGATTGCCGTTTCGCAATCAGGTGAGACCGCCGACACATTGGCCGCCATTCAGTTGGCGAAAGAAAAGGGTGCTGTCGTGTTGGGCATCTGTAACGTCATCGGCTCCTCCATTTCAAGGGCTACGGATGCGGGTATCTACACCCATGCTGGCCCCGAAATAGGTGTGGCTTCCACAAAGGCTTTCACTTCACAGGTCACAGTGATGGCTATGTTGGCTTTGCGTTTGGCCGAATTGAAAGGCTCGATGAAGGACGAAGAAAGGCGCGAATTCATCCAAGAACTTGACCGCATCCCTGAGAAAATCCAATGGACTCTCGACCATAGCGGCCATGTGAAGGACATTGCAGAAAAATATAAGGATGTCCACAACATGCTCTATCTCGGGCGTTTGCAAAACTATCCCGTGGCTCTTGAAGGTGCCTTGAAACTGAAGGAAATCTCCTATATCCATGCAGAGGGTTATCCTGCCGCTGAGATGAAACATGGACCAATTGCATTGATTGATAAGGATATGCCTGTGGTCTTCATTGCAACCAACCATAGCACTTATGAGAAGGTAATCAGTAACATTCAGGAGGTGAAAGCGCGCAACGGAAAGATTATTGCTGTGGTGAGCGAGAAGGATGTGTTGGCACGCCGCATGGCCGATTATGTGATTGAAATTCCCGAGACGGAATGTCTTTATTCACCATTGTTGGCAACGGTGCCTCTGCAAATCCTTGCCTACTACATCGCTGTGATGCGGGGCTGCAACGTTGACCAACCACGCAATTTGGCTAAATCAGTGACGGTCGAATAAGTTCAATGGTAGATTAGCTGCCACCATTCTTGATAAATCCAGTCGTTGTCGGCGGTGCAAACATTCAAATGTTTGTTGCCGCCGATGCGTTTTAGTTTGGAGAGTGGGATGCGCTTTTCATCGAAGTTTGCCATATACTTACCGTTCTCAATGATGATATAGTCAAAATCCCAGGTGAGAGCGGTTTCAAGCAGGTCGTTGTCGTTTGTCATCACTGTGTAACCCTTTCGCTGCATTTGGATGAAAGGTCCGTTTTGGGCGTAGCCATATAGACAAAGGATTTTAGCGTCACGAGGGATGTCCAATGAGTCCAGTAGCAGGTCAGCACCTTGAAAGTGCTCGTAAGAAACCAATGCATCGTTTTCCATTTCACGTCTTTCAATCTGAGTCGTTTTGGCATTGATCACCATGAGGGTGCAAACGACGCCTGTCAGAAAAGCGCACCAACCGATTTGGTTTGCTTCTCTGGCCTTGGGCAAAGCGTTGAGTGTCAACATGACTAATAGCAAGATGGGCAGGAAAAACGTATCGAGGAGGTAATAGTCATGGAAGGGAAGTTGTTGCATCATGGCTACACTGAAAAGCAAGCAACCGAAAATCTCGATGATTGGGAGCCACCAAAGTGAGAGAGGTTTTTTTATAGAAACTGCGTTCTTTTCTTCGTTTTTAGTTGACCGGTAAAGGCTTACGACAATTGCTAACAAGGCTAACGAATAGAAAACAAGATATTGCAATCTTTGGAAGTAGTGGTAGGTCCATTTTTTGTAGGTGTCGGCAACGAGTTCTTTGGCATCTTGCCAGTTTTCGGGCGGTAATAGCTCATTGAGGAAAAGTGTGCCGTAGAGGTCACGTAAATGCTTGTTCCAAAGAAAATAGGTTACGAACAACAGAGCCGAAATGAACACACTGGGCAGTTTGTCTATGAAAGTGCTTTCTTTACGGAAGATACGCAGCAATTCGAAACAAAGAATGGCGATGAGCTCGATGGCGAAGGTGGTGCGCATGAGCATGGCCAATGTGAGAAAAGCTATACCGAGATGAAAGTGTTTTCTTTGGTTGCAGTCATAGTATTTCAGGTAGAACCATAATCCGATGATACCCAGCGACAAGGCGGGAATACTAGGCAAAAAACCGTTGAGGAAATAGGTATAAACAGGTGAGGTTAAGGCGATGGCGGTGACCAAAGCCGATTTCATCCAATCGACGGTGAGGCGATAGGCGACTTTAAACAAGAAAAACAGCCCGAGGAAGCCCCAAAACAGTGTCCAAAACCGAAATACCCATGGCGATGTGCTGCCAAGCAGTTTCATCAACAGGGCGACGGTGTATTCATGGATGGGGAAGTCGACGGAGGTGATGGTATTGTCGTAAGCTTCTTTCCACCAACCTGGAAACTGCTTGTTGTAAATCATCGTCTCGGGGTGGAAGAAATCGAAACCATTGTTGATAAATCCCAAGGCGAGCGCATAATGATCTTGTTCGGCCCAAGCATGAATGTGGGTCGGATATTCGTTCATGTAGCCTTTTTGGATGATCAGCCCCGTGACAATAATGAGCACAAAGGCAAAAACGTGTCCATAAAGGGTTTTATTTGTCACTAAGGCTTTCATGGTTTCAGATTCAGATCCCAGGCGTCTTCCAGATCAATATCCCATCCTGCTTTGAGGTCTAAATTATCTTTGTATTCGAGTACGGTTTCGGGCAAGGAGTGGCGGTGGTAGTTACCCGTGCTCCATTTGCCGTTGCCGTCGGCATCGAGGACGGCGCGCAACTTGTAGTTGGCAGGCATGAGGTGATCAAACATCACTTCCTGCTTTCGCGTGATGATTTCTTGCTTCAGCACTTTCCCGCTCTCATCTGTAAGTTGCACGATGACCTGTTTCATGCCATCAGGCGGAATGACGGTGATGTAGATGTTGCCGTATTCATCGTCTTTAAGAACGTGGAAATCAACTTTTATTGGCTCATTGGTGTGGCCACGGATGCCGAAAAACACAGAGTCTGGCACCACGAAGCTGTAACTTGAATCCGCGGAGTAAGGCGTAGTCAGCCGATATTTCAAGCCGTACTCATCGGCGGGTTCAAAGGTGAGTTGGTCGTAGAATGTGATGCTGTCGCGTTTGAAGACGGCAGAATCACGCATTTGGTAATTGACGATGGGCTCCGAGAACGTCAGTATCAAGTCTTCGCCAGAAATCAGCCCAGTTCGACCAAGCAGGTTGTTGGTGACTTTTAGGTTTTCAGGCTTCTTGTTGTGCGCTTTCTTATCCTTGAATTTCAAACTGTAACGCGAGGAGTCGTTGATAATGGTGTCGTATTTCACGTGTACCCACAGGCTGTCTTTGACTTTGGGTGAAAAGTACCACCAAACCGTATCATATTCAGCAGAGGGGATCGTTACCAAATTAAAAGTGTCGGGTAGCATCTCTGGAGTCATGACGACGGCTTCCTTGGCGGGATGGCGGAACACGAAACGCAATAGACCTTCCTCAATGAGTTTTTTCTCCAAAAGCACCTGTGTGGAATCTACCTCGGTAAACATGTAAAGTGTTAGGTTCAAGGCGTTTTGGTCGAACATTTTCGCCGTTTTCGTCTCCAGAACGACAGAATCTTCCATAGCAGTTGTTTTCGTCTTGATAACTATAGAATCTTCTATTATAGTTGTTTTCGTCTTGAAAGCGATAGAATCCACTGCGGACATGACAGTATCAACAGCAAGTGAATCCAACTGCATTTTCAAGCTATCCATGGCTGTCGAATCCAAAGGCGTCTGTGTAGGAGCAACCCAAGAATATGAGGCTGGCACCAACGTATCCAAAAACGCCACTTCTTCGTTGGGTTGGTCGAAATAAAGGTTGGAATTCACATCCTTGAGGGCGAAAACCAGGTATTTTTGATCGGCCAATCCTTCAAGTCGGAAGTTGCCATCCTTGTCGGTTTTGGTGATATAGTCGGGTTTGGTACTCAAAGGAAGCGAATCCAGGTTGTCGTGGTGGGAGGCATACAAGGAAACGTAAGCGTTTTCAACGGGTTTCTTGTCCTCGGCGTTGAGCACTTTTCCAGCGACCATGAGTGTATCAATATGATCGCCAGTCGAGAAGCTATAAACATAATCCTTAAGCGGGTTGCCTTCATGCAAGTCCTTGATGGTTGAACCGAAATTGATGGTATAGGTAGTGTTGGGTGCCAAATTCTCCTTGAATTTGACAACTACCGTCTTGTTTTTCAGCTTAATATCGGGTTTTTCATCCATGGGCGGCGAAATCAGCACATTCTGATTGGCGTTATCAAGGGTGATGTATTCGTCAAAAGTGATTTCAATCTTCTTGGCGTTGAAATTGATACTATGGTTTTCGGGTACGGCTTCAACCACTACAGGAGGCCGGTCGTCTTTCGGGCCGCCCGTAGGAGCCACCGCATTGGCACAACGCTGAGCAAGGAAGGCCATAAATAACAGACCAGCCGCAATGAGAATATGTTTCAACTTCAGATTCACGGCTGCAAAAATAATAAAAACTGACCTACTTGCACGGCATTCCAAATGGAATTAGTATTTTTGCAAGTTTTAATCTTTAAATCTTAAATATCGAATTTTAAATTATAAATCTAGATTATATGTACAGAACGCATACTTGTGGCGAACTTCGTCTTGCCGACGCCGGCAAGGAAGTGACATTGGCCGGATGGGTGCAGCGCACCCGCGACAAAGGCTCCCTCGTTTGGATTGACCTTCGCGACCGTTATGGCATCACCCAACTCTTCTTGGATGGCAGCAGCGACCCAAAACTCATTGAACAGGCCCGTACCTTTGGCCGCGAGTTCGTGATTCAGGCCAAAGGCACTGTCATCGAACGCGAATCAAAAAACCCGAACATGCCGACGGGAGAAATCGAACTGAAAGTCAGCGAGTTCAAACTGCTCAACAGCAGCAAAACCCCGCCTTTCACCATCGAAGATGTCAGCGACGGCGGCGATGACCTTCGCATGAAATATCGTTACTTGGACATCCGTCGTAACCCCGTTCGCCAGAACCTCGAACTGCGCCACCGCATGGCCATGTTGGTGCGCAATTATTTGAGCAACCTTAATTTCTTGGAAATCGAGACCCCGATGCTCATCAAGAGCACGCCCGAGGGCGCCCGCGACTTCGTGGTGCCGAGTCGTATGAATCCTGGTGAGTTCTACGCTCTGCCGCAAAGCCCACAGCAGTACAAGCAGCTGCTGATGGTGGCTGGCATGGACCGTTATTTTCAAATCGTGCGTTGCTTCCGCGATGAAGACCTTCGCGCCGACCGTCAGCCCGAGTTCACCCAAATCGACTGCGAAATGTCGTTTGTGGAGCAAGAGGATGTGTTGAACACTTTTGAAGGATTAGCCAAGCACCTCTTCAAGGAGATGAAAGGTTTGGAGTTCGGTCAATTCCCACGCATGACCTGGCACGACGCCATGAAATACTACGGCTCCGACAAGCCCGACATCCGCTTTGGGATGAAGTTCGTGGAACTCAACGACGTGGTGAAAGGTAAGGGCTTCGGCCTCTTCGACAATGCCGATTTAGTCGTTGGTATTTGCGCTGAAGGCTGCTCGGAATATACCCGCAAGCAACTCGATGCCCTCACCGAGTTCGTGAAGCGTCCTCAGGTGGGTGCCGGCGGCATGGTCTACATCAAATACAACACCGATGGCACTTTTAAATCGTCAGTGGATAAGTTCTACACGCCAGAAGATCTGAAAGTCATCGCCGACAAGTTCGGTGCCAAGCCCGGCGACCTGATGCTCATCCTTTGTGGCGAGGCCATGAAGACCCGCGTGCAACTCAACGCACTCCGTCTCGAAATGGGCAATCAACTCGGTCTGCGTAAGCCCGATGAATATGCACCACTGTGGGTCATCGACTTCCCGCTGCTCGAATGGGACGAGGAGACGCAACGCTACTACGCCATGCACCACCCCTTCACCGCACCGAAGCCCGAAGACGAAGCCTTGCTCGACGACCCGACGAAGTGGGGCGACATCCGCGCCAACGCCTACGACATCGTGATGAACGGCGTGGAGGTGGGTGGCGGCAGCATCCGTATCCACGACCGCACCTTGCAAAATAAGATGTTCCACACCTTGGGCTTCACCGACGAGAAAGCCCAGGAACAGTTCGGCTTCCTGATGGGTGCCTTCGAGTATGGCGCACCGCCTCACGCTGGTTTGGCCTTTGGTTTCGACCGTCTCTGCTCTTTGTTCGGCGGCGCCGACAGCATCCGCGACTTCATCGCCTTCCCGAAGAACAACGCTGGTCGCGACGTGATGAGCGGCAGCCCCGCCCCGATTGCACAAGAGCAGTTGGATGAGTTGCAGATCGCGTTGAATTTGAAATGATTAGAATTTAATTGTAGAGACGGTGCATGCACCGTCTCTACATAATCAATAATCAAAGGAAGAAATATACAAAAAAGTAATAATATGAAAATGAGGTATTTGAAATCCATTGTGACGGTAGTATTTCTGTCAATGGCAGTCTTGTTGGTCTTTGATTCTTGCTCGACAAGCAAAAAGACGGCCACCCGAAAAGGCGATGCAAGCATTACCGCAAATACTCCAGATTATAAAAGAATAAAGAAAGAAATTAACACTAAAGGAAGCGAATTCTATTATCCTGAATTGTTGAGACGCTTTGAAGCAGCGGATACCACATTGACCGTCGAGCAGTTGCACTATTTTTATTATGGAACGGCCACTCGATCTGATTATAGCCCATATAAGACATCTAACTACGATGCTTTACACAAGGCGTTAGAAAAGGAAAACCCTGAGGAGAAAGACTGGAAAGAAGCCGCACAGGTCATTGACGAACAGTTGAAGACCGACCCGACAAATATTAGGTTTCACTTGTACAAACACATTGTCTACGATAATTTGTATGGTCCGGATTCAGAAAAGACCTTCGATGCCTATAATCAGGTAGTAATGCTTCTTTCGGCGGTGACCTCCACGGGCGACGGGCGCTCGAAAGAAACGGCGTTTCATGTGATAAGCGTCACTGACGAGTATGGAATTATGGATGTTTTTGGTTTGTCGCCCAAGATGCAGTCATTGGTTCATGGTGACCATGGACAGTCTTATGATGTGATGGAATTGGAGGAGAATGAATTTGGGTTGGAATCCATGTATTTCAATATTACTGTTAGTATGGAAGCACTGGACAAGATGTTTGGTTTTTGAGTTTTAAATAATAACACTTTAAAATATGAAAAGACTACTCGTTTTAACCGGTGGCGGCGATTGCCCAGGCCTCAACGCCGTGATCCGCGCCATCGTCAAGAGAGCCGCCCAAGAGAAGGATTGGGAAGTGCTCGGAAGCATACAAGCCTACAATGGCATACTGTGGGAACCCACCGAGGTGGTCAGGCTGACACCCGAAACGGTGCGCGGCATCCACTTCCGTGGCGGCACCATCATCGAGACCACCAACTCGGGCGGTCCGTTCAACTGGCCCGTCAAGAATGCTGACGGCACTTGGACCACCGTCGACCGCAGCGACGAAATGCTCCGCAAGCTGCAATACATGGGCATCGACGCGGTAATCAGCATCGGCGGCGACGGCTCGCAACGCATCTCGCAGAAGCTCTACGAGAAGGGCCTTAATATAATAGGTGTGCCCAAGACCATCGACAACGACCTTTCGATGACGGAATGCACCTTTGGCTTCCAAACCGCCGTGCAAATCGCAACGGAGGCCGTCGACAAACTCGTCACCACAGCGGCTTCGCACAACCGCGTCTTCGTCCTCGAAGTGATGGGGCGCGATGCAGGCTGGATTGCCTTGCACAGCGCCATTGCTGGCGGTGCCGAGGTGTGCCTGTTGCCTGAGTTCCCCTACGATATCAACGTGGTGAAGGAGCGCTTGGAGCAACGTTTCAACCGCGACCGTGGTTTTGCCGTGGTGGTGGCTTCGGAAGGCGCACGGCCCAAGGACGGTACGCAGGTCTACGAAATCAGCGGCGAGGTTGGCTACGAGAACAAGAAACTGGGCGGCATCGGTCGCCGGTTGATTGAGGAGCTGAAGGCTGCCGGATTCAACCATGGTATGCGCGAGACCACCCTCGGTCACCTGCAACGCGGTGGCGTTCCGATTGCCTACGACCGAGTGTTGTCAGCCGAATTTGGCGTGAAGGCCTTTGAGATGGTCCTCAACGGACAGTTCGGCCAAATGGTGGCCTACCAACACCCCAACGTGGTGGCTGTCTCGCTCAAGGAAGCTATTTCCAAGCCCAACCTCGTCACTATTGATAGCGACTTGGTGAATACCGCAAAAGGCTTGAACATCTCGTTGGGTATTTAAGAGTATTGCAACTGCATCCATGGCGAAGAAAAAGTTTTATGTTGTTTGGAACGGTCGTACTCCTGGTGTTTACGACCGATGGGAAGCTTGTCAGAAGGAGATTGAGGGCTTCAAGGGAGCCAAATACAAGGGCTTTCCTGACCGTACAAGTGCTGAATCCGCTTTCAAGGATGGTCCCGACAACTACTGGGGTAAGGAAGTGTCTCTTGTGGTCGACTTCTCAGCGGCCAAAGAGCAACCTGTCAGTCCAGCCATCGCTGTGGATGCAGCTTGTGCAGGCAACCCAGGCAAGATGGAATACCAAGGCGTGTTTGTTGACTTCGGTGTTCAGCCTGCCAATACGTTTCCTTTGTTCAAGAGTCAGGTTTTCCCTAATGGTACCAACAACATTGGAGAGTTTTTGGCCATCGTCCACGCCCTCGCCCTGCAAAAACAGAAAGGATGGCATTACCCAATTTATAGTGACTCAGTGAATGCTCAGCTCTGGATTAAACAGAAGAAATGCAAGACCAAACTACCGCCTAACGACAAGAACGCTTACCTTTTTGAGCTTGTTGCCCGTGCAGAAAAATGGCTCAACGAGAATGCCATAGAGGTGCCCGTATTGAAATGGAAAACTGAAATTTGGGGTGAAATACCCGCTGATTTTGGTAGGAAATGAAATTAATCTTACTTTTACCGCCTCAAACAAGATAGGAAATGCTCAAGTTCGACTCATTTTATTTCCAATGTCCCAATTGCCATGCTTGGCTTGAAGGTCGTAACCTGAAGGCGGAGATGGTCAATCAAGCTATCTTGTATTCTGATGGTAAAGTATTGAATGACAATTATATCACAACTCCTCAGAAAATAATCATATGTCCTTCATGTGGTCACGTCTTTTGGGTTGAGAAACCTATTGAGCCATTAATCACTTTTGAGAAGCCCGAAGCAGAGGTTTATTCTTGGAATACTTGGCGCTTTTTCGGCATCAGTTTTTCAGACAATAAAGGCAAATTGGCTCTTATTAATCATTATAGGACTTTTTTGAAGAAGGCGCATTATGAACCGAAGAATGAAATCTATTTGCGCCGTTTCCTATGGTGGGCATATAACGACCTGCATCGGAATCATCAATATGTGCGTTTGAAGTATTTCCTCAATGGCTTCATGAGCTTTGGCGTATGGCATTGCAACCGCCGATTGCTTTTGGAAGGCGAGAAGTTGTTTTTGAAGAACTTTAAGGATTTCAAGGACAATTTGGAACGGCTTCTTGCCTTGCTTGAAAAACATCCTGATGAGCAGATTGATTTGGAGCTTCCAGAGATTCATCGTGAGTTACGCCAGTTTGATAAAACAAAGGAACTACTTGAACAGACGGGTAGCCGTACGCATTTCACCAACGAAATGCTGCGACATTCCAAATGGAAAGACTCTCGAGTGTTTATGGTTTCGGGATAAAAACAAAAACGAGGGCAGAACAACTGTCCTCGTTTTTGTTGATACTCTTATTTAGTCGGATTGGTTTGGAGATTATTCACCGCCGCCACCGCCACCGATATGAATCCAATCGTCTTGATAGTGGTCAGCTCCGCCAGGATACACCAAATAGTAGACTTCATGTTTGTGATGCATTCCATTATAACGGCAATGTTGAAGATGGCAAGGATCACTCACTTGATATTCATGGATATGAAACACTGAATCGTTATCCCAGCCTACAATAGGTCCCCAATAGTTCCTATCCCAAAGTTTCTCCGAGCAATGTGCACAAATTGCATAATGCTCTGCACCTCTCATGACAGTTACTTCAGTAGGAACTGCCTCACCATCTGCATTCTTCTTGCATGCATTGAGGCACAAAGCAGAGGTGATAAACACGCTTGCCACCAAAGTGCATAATAATAGTTTTTTCTTCATCATAGTTTTAATGTTTTTGTTTATTGTTCTTATTTTATCATCTATAGTATTGAAAATGAAACCTATCCCTCTAAACAGGGAAGATTTTTATTCATATTTCACGCAGCAAAGATAAGTATAATTTTAATATCAAACCTTTTTTTTTGTATTTTTTCTGTTTCAATCGAATTAATATAGATATTTTTTCCCGAGTAAGTTGAATTGAAGACAAAGGCCTGCATTGAGGTATTTGAAGTCTTTTAGACTGGCTTGCATTCGCAGGTGTTGCCATAATAGAACATCCATGCCTATTAGGAATTCATTGCCAGTGTATTCGGCAATTATCCTGCCTTGTTGGAAAAATGATGGCCTAAAGGTGATGCCCGCAACGATTCCGTTCCATTTGGAATTGTAGTCTCTATAGAAATGGCGATAGGAAAGCGTCACCCCCAAGATGTTATCTGAAAAACTGAAATGCTTAGTTGCAGCGATATACAGATTCGTGTAATATAACTGCACATTGGGTTGGTCTTTATAGAAAGCAGCCGTCCAAACGTCATTGCAGCCTATGGCCAGCGCTGGATGATATTTTCCTTCCTTTAATGGTCGAATCTTGACCGATGCATAACGGTCCTTGCCCCACTGGATATTCCCTTGTGCGTCTTTGCTTCTGATACGCTCTGTGCACACATAGCTCATCTCTATCCAACTGAATGGGGCAAGTGCAAGATAATAGTCAAAGGTGTTGTATTTTTCATCTTGATAAATAAAGCCTACGTCAGGCATCATGTTCTTGTTGAGAAAATGTGCCCCGATGAAGGCGTCTCCTTCATGATGCATTTCGGCAGAAGGAATATGAATTAATCCTGAGATGCCCGTATATTGTTGGGCCTTTCCAACTAAAGGATAAAGCCCCAAGGCTAATACGATCGCTATTATGGTATTAATGTACTTCTTCATATCAGATTATTCTTTATAGATGAAATCAGGATTCATTGTGTGACTGCCCCATTGCAGAAAATCGCGGCTGAACCAACCGTCACGTTCGTTTTCTTCGGGGTCGGTCCGGTACATTTTATTGGAGTAAGTGTGGTACATCACTGTATATGCAAAGCGGAAGTTAGATGCAGGACGGAAGTTTACCATTCTATGTTTGCGGTGATATGGGGGTATTGAAATGACGATGCGGAATCCTCCATCGAAACCATGAATATTACTCCATCGGCTATAGACGGAAACAGTGGTGTGGTTGAAGTGTCGCATGGCTTCCACTTCGCCGCCAAAATCTTGATATAGGTATTTCCCAACGACACCTCTAAGTTGGGTATTCCATTTTGACAGATAAAAGTCACCTCCCAAAGTCCCAACAAAATTGTTCATCGGGAAAGTGATCCAGACAGGATTCACAATTAAGGTACCTACACATCCAGCTTGTCCTTCGAAGGCAAACCATTTACACACGGGATAAAAAGCCTTTAAATCTATTCCATAACTCTGTGAACTGAATAGACCTGCACTGGTTTTGAGATATAGGTTTCCGAGACGAAACTCTTTGCTTATGTCAAGCACATTCGGTCGAATGTATTTATAATCTAAGCCGTATTGGTTAATAATAGGGATGTGAACTTGTCCAGCCAATTGCCAATGATTGCCCAGGTTCCATTTGAAACCAGGAGTAATGCGAATTAAAAATTCGTATTGGGTATTGTAGTTGATGTCCCTGAAATTGAAATCCACACCCGCAAAGAAATCTATACTTCGAGTGTTGGTTTGTCCTGTGGCTTGAGGTTGTCCTACACAAAATAAAACAAGCATAAGTAAAGCTACGATAGAACAGCGTTTAATATGGGAGTACCGGTGACGCATTATGACAATGATATTTTTACATATTTTGCTGCAAAAATACGCTAAAAACTTAAAATGCCAATTATTTGTTTGAATTCGAGTTTGTTTTTACATGAAATCCGCAGAACCTTGAGAAATCAAAGAGGTAAGAGAACCAACTAGTGATGGCTTCCTGTCGATTTGACATTCTTTGGCTCTGCGGATTCTGCCTGATGTGTGGCATTTATTCCTTTTCCCAATCTATCAGGAACAGGTCGTTGACCCAGATTTCGGTGACGGAATGTCTCTGACCTTTGTCATCGGTCCATTCGTTGTTGTGGAGGCTGCCGTCTACTGCAATCCGCTTCCCTTTCTTCACGTTCTTCACTACGCGATCAGCTACAGCACCCCATGCCACGATGGGGAACCATTGGGTGTTGTCGACCCATTCGCCATTCGCATTCTTTTTGCTTTCCGTCACAGCAAGGCTGAAACGTGCCTTTTTGCTGTTGTTAAAGTTCTTCACTTCGGGCTCTGCACCCGGGCGGCCAATCAGCATGACCGAATTTCTCATTGTACTCATGTCTTTATGTGTTTAATTGTTATTAATAAGGTGATTAGTTGTTTTGCTCTTTACCCCAGTCCAAGAGGATGAAGTTGTTCAGATGGATTTCTGTCGACAGGTGGCGTTGGCCGTTCTTGTCGATCCATTCATTGTTGCGTAAGGCACCGTCAATGGCGATCTGCTTGCCTTTTTTCACCACCTGTGCGACGCGCTCGGCGGTCTTGTCCCATGCCACTACCGTGAACCATTGGGTGTCTTTCACCTGCTGGTGGTTGGCGTTGCGGCGCGTTTCGTTCACAGCGAGGTTGAAACGTGTGACGATGCGGTTGTTGTTGAAGGTTCTCGTTTCAGGTTCTGCACCCGGGCGGCCAATCAGCATGACCGAATTTCTCATTGTACTCATGGTTGTGTGTGTTTAGTGTTTAATGAATAAGTTTATTTTGTAGTGTCGCTCCTTGATTGGTTTGACGATGCAAAGTAACAACACTTGTCAAGACTAAGCCGTTGATTAAACGTTTGTAGTCGACTGTAGTCGTTTGTAGTCGTTTGCTGTCGGATATATTATTTGTTATCAGTTGATTAAGTTTTCGCTTTTTTCCACAACTTTTTATTATTTTTGCGTCATAATTGAAAAACATAGTCAAATGGCAAAGGACTTGAAACCTCATATCGGCATTTTTGGACGCAGAAATTGCGGTAAAAGCAGCCTGATAAATCTACTAACGGGACAAAATATCGCCATTGTGAGCGACACAGCGGGTACCACTACCGATCCCGTCAAGAAAAGCATTGAGATTTTCGGCGTTGGACCGTGCGTGCTCATCGACACAGCTGGCATCGATGATGTGGGGGCGTTGGGACAGCAGCGTGTTGAGAAGACGATGAAGGTGCTGGAGGAAATCGATTGCGCTATCCTCGTCGTTACTGGAAATAATTTCGCTGAGCCTGAGAAACAACTGATTGCCCGAATGAAAGAATTGGCGGTGCCGTTTTTCATCGTCCACAACAAGGCCGACGAAGAGCCGCTTCTTGCTGTAGTGAAAGCAGTGATGGAGCAGAATACGGGCGCTAAAGTATTGGATTTCAGTGTTTCAAGAAACGATGACATTGCTCCTCTGGTCGAAGCATTGAAAAGAGCTATTCCTGAGAGTGCCTATCAGAAAGTTTCCTTGTTGGGTGGTATCATCAAGCCCAACGAGGTGGTCGTTTTGGTCTGTCCCGTTGACTCAGAGGCACCTGAAGGCCGATTGATTTTGCCCCAAGTGATGGCCATCCGTGACGTGCTTGACAACGAATGCATCTGCGCAGTGCTGAAGGAGACCCATTTGCAGCAATATCTCGACACCATGCCCAAACCTGCCTTGATTGTCACAGACAGCCAGGTATTTGGCTTCGTGAGCAAAATCGTACCTGCTGACATTCCTTTGACCAGTTTCAGCATCGTCATGGCACGTCTGCGTGGCGACTTCGACAATTATGTGAAAGGTACCCCTTATCTTTCCCAGTTGAAAGACGGTGACACTGTGCTATTGCTTGAGTCGTGCACCCATCACAGCACTTGCGAGGACATCGGTCGGGTCAAGTTGCCACGCATGATTCTGAAGTTCACGGGAAAAGACATCTGTTTCGAGTATGTGGCGGGTCTGTCGCCCATTGCCAACCCCGAAAAATACGCCATGACCATCCAATGTGGCGGTTGCATGAGTACACGTAAGCAATTGCTCAACCGTACCAATCTCTTTGTGAATCAAGGTATTCCGATTAGTAATTATGGAATGGCTTTGGCTTATATGAATGGCATCTTTGAGCGAGTGATGGAGCCGTTCCGTTAATCTTGCTTTTTGAGATATTCCAGCAGTCCCGTGCATCCTTCCAAAACATCCACCCAAGTGGCCTCAAAGTCGCCCGTGTACCATGGGTCGGCGACATCGCCTGGTCGATGCGTGTAATCCATCAACAAACTGATTTTATGATCAATATCCTCGCCGAACATCCGTTTCAGGTTGCGGAGGTTGTTGCGGTCCATGGCGATGATGTAGTCATAATTGAAATAGTCCTGCCGTGTCATCTGTCGAGCGGTCTTGCCCTCGCAGCCGATGCCGTGCTCAGCCAACTTGCGCCGTGCAGGCGGATAGACGGGATTGCCGATTTCCTCTGTCGAAGTGGCGGCAGAAGCTATCTCAAATTGGTCGCTCAAGCCAGTTTCATCGACGAGATGTTTCATCACAAACTCGGCCATTGGACTGCGGCAGATATTGCCGTGACAGATGAAAAGGATCTTTATCATGTATATAGACTGAATAAACGTGCAAAGTTAGCAAAGATTCTCGTTTGCAGGGTCGACAAGTCCATTTCCAACAAATTTGCCGCTGCCTCGTAAATCGTTTCAACCCCGATTTCCGCCATGTCGGTTTCAAGGAAAAGACAATTCAAGTCGATGAATTTGAATGATTTATAGATCTTTCTTTCGGGATACAACAGACTCTCGCCCACGGAAAGATAAATCCCCTGTCCGATGAGTTGCTTTACATCTTGTTCGGTGCCGCTGAAACCATGAACAATCCAAGGTTGCTTGGCTTTGTGTTTCTTCCGCAAGGCGATGATTTCGTTATGGCTTCTCACATCATGCAGGATCATGGGCTTTTGCAAGGCTTCAGAAAGGTCGATTTGTCGCTCAAAGAGTTTATTCTGTTGCTCAAAACTCGCTTTGTGCATCTTGTCCAAACCTGCCTCACCTAGGGCAATGACTTGTGGCTGTTGCAAGTTCTCTTTCAGTTTGTTCAAGGCTTCATCAACTTGAAAATCAGCCTTATCCAATGCCCATGGGTGGATGCCGTAACTGTAATAGCCTTGCTTGGGACATGGTGTTTCCAATTCCAAGTTGACGATTTGGATGAGATTGTCGCCAGACTTCAATGTATGGGTATGTATGTTGATAAAAGGGCTGTCCATGGCTGCAAAATTAGAAAAAATCCTTACTTTTGTCGCATGGAACAGAACCTCCTGCAAACGAATATCGCTTACCTTAAAGGCGTCGGACCGAAGAAGGCCGAAGTCTTGAAGAAGGAGTTGGGCGTGCATACCTATCAGGACATGCTCAACCAGTTTCCATTCCGTTATATCGACCGCAGCCAGATCCAAAAGGTGGCCAACATCAATGACGATACGGTGTATTACCAACTCGTTGGCACCATTTCCAACATCAAACTCATAGGGGCGCCGAGGGCCACACGCGCCACGGGGCTTTTCAGTGACGAGACGGGCAGCATCGAAGTGGTGTGGTTCCGCGGACTGAAATGGATTAAGGACCGCTTCAAGCCGGGCGTGAAATATGTGTTGTTCGGCAAAGCGAGCGAGTTCAATCACAACTTCAACTTCGTCCACCCCGAAATCGAGGAATACGACCCTAAGGACCCGCTCATTGGTGAAGGCTTGCAGGGCGTCTACAACACAACGGAAAAGATGAAAGACCACGGCCTCGGCACGCGTACTATCGCCAAACTACAGAAACTTATTCTGCAACAGGTCTACGAATATATTCCCGAGACGCTGCCGAAAGCCCTTATCGAGCAAGAGCAACTGATTCATCGACGTTACGCTTACTATCAAATCCACCTGCCGTCCAACAACATCGAAATTCAACAGGCCACGCGCCGACTGAAATACGAGGAGCATTTCTTCTTCCAACTGAAGCTGCTGCGCAACAAAATGCATCGCGAGCAAGCCATCAAAGGTCATGTCTTTAGTGTGGTGGGCGACTATTTCAACGATTTTTACAAAAACCATCTGCCTTTCCCTTTGACTAACGCCCAAAAGCGTGTCATCAAGGAAATCCGTAAGGACTTAGGCTCAGGGCACCAGATGAACCGCCTGCTTCAAGGCGATGTGGGTAGCGGTAAGACCATCGTCGCCCTTATGGTGATGCTCCTGGCCTTGGACAACGGCTTCCAAGCCTGCCTCATGGCACCTACGGAAATCCTCGCCACACAGCATTTTGCCACGCTTCAAGAGCAGCTGAAGGATATGGACGTCAACTTTGCCTTGCTGACGGGGTCAACCAAAATCGCGGAGCGAAGGAAAATTTATGCAGGTCTGGCCGATGGCACGATGCAAATCGTGGTCGGTACCCACGCACTGATAGAGAGCAAGGTGGCGTTCAAAAACTTGGGCTTGGCCATCATCGACGAGCAACACCGTTTTGGTGTGGAGCAAAGGTCAAAATTCTACGAGAAAACCGAAATTCCGCCCCACACTTTGGTGATGACCGCCACGCCTATCCCACGCACCCTCGCCATGACGCAATATGGCGACCTTGATGTCTCCAAAATCGATGAGTTGCCGCCTGGCAGAAAGCCTGTGCAGACTTATCATGTCTACAGCGATGACCGTTACCGCATCATGATGTTCATGAAGCAACAGATTGCGCTAGGGCGGCAGATTTATGTGGTCTATCCTTGCATCAAGGAGTCGGAGAACACGGATATGATTGCGCTTCAGGAGGGTTATGAGGCCTTGTTGCACGACTTCCCCGAGCCGCAGTACAAACTCTGTGTCTGTCACGGCCGGTTGACTGCCGAGGACAAAGACTTCGAGATGCAGCGTTTTATTAATAGGAATGCGCAAATCATGGTGGCCACGACGGTCATCGAGGTGGGTGTGAATATCCCCAATGCCACGGTGATGATTATTGAGAATGCCAACCGCTTCGGTTTGTCGCAGTTGCACCAATTGCGAGGTCGCGTGGGTCGTGGCGCTGACCAATCCTATTGCATCCTCGTCACCGACCACAAGCTCACCCCTGATGGAAAGACCCGCATGAAAACCATGTGTAGCACCAACGACGGCTTCGAAATCGCCGAGGTCGATTTGGAATTGCGTGGCCCAGGCGAAACGGGCGGTACACGCCAATCCGGACAGATCGAAATGCTCATCGGTGATTTGCAAAAGGACGGTCCATTAATCCCGCAAGTCCGCGAAGCCGCCATCAAACTTTTGACCGACGACCCAAAGCTCGCTAAGCCCGAAAACAGGATGTTAAGGGAGCATTACAAGGAGTTGTTCGCGCAGACTTTTGATTGGAGCCAAATCGGATAACACCTCACGCAGAATCCGCAGAAATGCAAAGCATTCAACGAAGTTAAATCGCAGAAGCCTGCCGGACGCAAACTTGGCGTCGCTTTGCGCTTCATATAATTCTGCGCATTCTGCGTGCAAAGAATCATTTCGCTTTCCGAAACGAATAAAACTTGTTCGTCAAATAGCTGAATGTCACGCAGAGGATGGAGATGATGACATACGATATTGTCGGCCAAATATGAAGCACCTCAATAAAGAGTTTTAGGCCGAAATAGTTGATGAGAAAGTTCACAACAGTAACCATCAAATACCTTACAATCTGTGTTCTGCCTCGTAAGGTCGAGCCGGAGAAACTGATGTGACGTGCCATCCAAAAACCTGTCAAGAAAGTGATGGGAAACCTAAATATAAAGGCTGCGATGTGAGGTGTGAAGGCAATGAAACCGAGGTCAAACACCTGACCATGAAATACAAAGTGGTATAAAATGTAAAACAGGGTCCAATCTAAAGCCAAGTTCAAGCCACCGCATGCCGCATAACGAAACAATTCAAGGCTCATCACCTTGTGGAAAGGCGGATAGAAAAAGTCGATGACCTTGGTCAAAGTGCGTTCTATCCAGGATTCTATGTTTTTTAAGGCTGACATTGAGGCTGCAAAAATAGCAATTTAGAGCCAAATAACATCAAAACCGCCTCCCATAGATTCCTTCCGCCCCTGCATGCCAACGATGGAATGACATGGGAGGCTAAGTAATTCATTAACTTCCTCAACATCATCCGTGAAGCCCAACACATAACCGCCACCGCCTGAACCAGAGATTTTTACGCCAAAATTGAAATCGTAATCGGTCGTGAAAAGGTCCAGCGTGTTTTCGGTAATCATCGGACGAAGAAACTCCAATTGGCCTTTTGTGAGTTGTTTCAAAGATTTGAAAAACAATTCTTTGTTGCCTCCAATCATTGCATCAATGCAAGAGGTCACACAAGGCACATACTCCGCTTGGAATCGGTTCAAAAATTCGGGATTTTCGCGTTGCGCCTTGAAGTGGTTGACCAAAGGCTTGGTGTTGCTTTTTATCTTAGTGTCAATCAAGCAGATGTGGATGCCTCTTTTTAAGAAATCATCCGAAAGCAACTTGACTCCATTTGGCGTAATTTTGAACGGCTTACCCAAATAGCATTGCAAGGGGTCGATGCCGGAGCTGCTGCCGTGGAAGTGGCTCTCCATCTGGCCAAAGAGGGTCTTCAGTTGCAAGTAATCGTCAGTTTTTTGTAAGGCATAGCGGTCGTAGACGGCGGCCACCAAAGTCCCAGAACTACCTAAGCCATAGCCTGATGGCACATTGGAGGCGAGAAAAAGACCCTCATCCAAATCCTTTCTTAAAGTTTGTAAGTCAAAGTGGCTTGACAGTGCTTCGTTTTCTGAAAGGTATTGGCAAAACCGCTTCAAGCTTTGGTTGGAGGGTAGCGAGACGGCTCGGTTAAAACTGAGCGGCAACTGCCATTGCGCCGAAAACCGTTTGAGCGGAATCATCAGCGCGGTAGCGTCGAAAATCATCGAATACTCGCCGAAAAGGATGACTTTGCTATAGTAACGGTCTCTCATTGTAGCAATTTTTTCGGTCCGTCGCCCACTCGGTCAGCAATCCAGCGGCCTTGGTCGCAGTAATTCGTCAAAACATCCTGGATGAAATGCTCCACTTTGGCTGCCTCACTATCGGGATAGAGCAGATGCACATTAGGACCTGCGTCCAAGGTGAAGCAGAGAGGTGTCTTTGTCTCGTCGCGAAATTGTCGGATGATTTCTATGATGCGTAATGTATTGGGTTTCATTAAGATGTAGGACGGGTTGGAGCACATCATCAAGGCATGGAGTTGCAGGGCTTCGCTTTCGGTAATATTAATAAAGGTGTCCAAATCGCCCGACTTCAAAGCAGCAAGCAGGTTCTTGATGTTTGTGTTCGCCTGTGCATAACGTGCTGGTGCGTAAGGATTTTCCTCCATCAAGGCGTGACCGGCACGGCTGGAGACAGATTTAGTCTCGCCGCTGACTATCAAGATGCTGTCGCGATAAGTCTTGAAAACAGGATGGATGTCATCGGCCAACGAAATGGCATATTCGTCGGAACTTACTTTATAATAAGGCGTTGCACCCCAAAGTGCCATTTTCGGGAACACTGAGCGTGCCGCACTGCCCGAAGCCAATCGCGAGAAGTAAGAAGCTTTGCATAAATCTAAGGATCCTGAGCCTGTCGAAGGGCCGACCAACTTGGATTCGATGTCAAGCAAACACATCACAAAAGCACTCATCGAGGAAGCCGAAGAAGCGATGCCAGAAGAATGTGGGAAAGTATTGCGGCTCTCAATTGTCAAACTCAGTTGGTTGATAAATGGGAAAAACGCTTGATAATCAATCAAAAACTTATTGATTTTCGCCCCAAAATCGGGGTTTTCTTTTCCGTCGAAGAAGAATCTGAATTCAAAATGGTCAGCTTTTTCATAAGTCACAAAGGTTTCGGAACGACATTCCGACAAAGTGAAGCTAATCGACGGATTTTGAGGGAGTTGTTTGCCTCTTTTGCCCCAATACTTCACCAAAGCTATGTTCGACGGGCTTGCCCAGCCCACTTTGCCTTTAAAGCCGTTCGGCACCTCGCCCTTGAAGGCTTCGTTTAACCATTTGTTTTCCATTTTCGATGTGTTTGATGCCGCGAAAATACGAAATCTCTTCACAAAACCATCTCTTTGTAGCCGAAAACTACCTCTAATCCTTTCTTTTTGAAATAGGCTTCCACTTGGCTTTTATCCCATACTGTTGCGGCAAGGATAAAATCGCCGCCCCAAGCGCCCAATGATTTTAAAACACCTTCGAAATCGGGGAAACGCTTTTGAACAGGTTCCTGCCCGATGCAGCGAGAGACGATGCGCTCATGGCATTGCATAAGCATGGCAAACTCTTCTAAACTTTGGCATTTCGGCACGGCACGACTAATTTCCGAAACGTATTCTATATCTTTTTGTAAATCAATAGGATTTGTCTTCTCCAAAAACGCCTTGATTTCTTTGGACGAGCTTTGCTTTTGGCCTTGATAGATAAAAAATAGGTGCTCGGCAAAAGGTGGGTTAAAATCGACGTTTTCTACCTTCGGGGTCGGTCCTTCGACGGGTTCTGGGACCTCAGCTTTTACTTGATAATAAATCGGTCCTTCAGCCGTGGCGCAAGCGATATCGTAGCCTGAGCCGCCAAAGGTCAACTTCAACAATTCGTAAGGATTCACATTCGCCCAACGAGCGAGGTTGGCGATCAAAGTTGAACTGCTACCCAAACCCCAGTTTGGATCAAAATCAAGAAGTGTGGTGAATTTCAATCCATTGCTTTCAAAAGCCTTGGGATTCAGTTGCTTGACAGCTTTCAGGATTTGCGACAGTTTTTCGGCCTTAGCTTGGTCGTTGCAATCAACGATTTCAAGGGTTTTGGGGTTCAGTGTGACGGAAAACCAAGGACTGTCTGTTTTGTAGGCATCCCATTGTAGAGATGCGCCATGGCACGTCTCAACCGACAATGTCTGTCCTAGTTTCAATGGCAAGGCCAAAGCCAATGCACCTTTCAAGACGAGGTATTCGCCTGTCAGAAGGAATTTTCCATGAGAATAATATTTTTGAACCATATAGAAGCTATTTTTGGCACGCAGAATCCGCAGAATTGTGTGAAGCCTACCGGATCCTTATTTTGAATGGAAACGCAAGCGTTTCTTGAAATCGCTGAAAGCGATGATCGCCGTTCTGCGAATTCAGCGGATTCTGCGTGAAACAATTAGTAATTATTTACAATTCTATGTATCCCATCCATCAAATCATCTACATTAAAGTTTATCAAAAGTCCGACCTTCTTTCCTGTAAGTTTTAGATATGACGTTAGTTGTTTATAGTGAACAGCATTTAGCTCTTCAACAGATTTTAATTCTATGATGAGTTTGTCTTCTACCAAAATGTCCAACCTTAATCCTTCTCCAATTTCATCTCCTTTGTATACAACACTAACTGGCACTTCCATTTCGGCCTTTAAGCCTTTAAGTTTAAGTTCTTTCATAAGAGCTTTTTGGTACACTTTTTCCAATAATCCTGGCCCCAAAGTCTTGTAAACTTCTAAAGCGCAACCAATTACTTTATAGCTCAAAGGATCATTCTTGAAAGTAGCCATATTTGATTTTATTATTCTGTCGCTTTGCGCTTCTGCGATTTAACTTCGTTGAATGCTTTGCATTTCAGCGGATTCTGCGTGAGAAAAAACTATCTTCTGAGAGTTTCCAAAAATTGTTCCACCCCCGCATACGACACGGTCTTGTCCTTGAAGTATTCCCGCGCTTTCTTTTTATCCTCGTCCGAAGCATTGAGTTGGTTGAGGATGTTGTTCAAGTGCATTTTCATGTGGCCGGCTTGGATGCCTTTGGTGGTCAAGGAGCGCACGGCGGAGAAGTTGTTGGCCAAACCCATTGTGGCGGCAATCATCATCAGCTCTTTGGCAGTGGGATTGCCCAAGAGTTCAAGGGTCTTTTTTGCAAGTGGATGTAAGCTCGTGAGTCCACCAACGGTGCCTAAAGTCATCGGCACCTCCAGCTCGAAGTGGAAGATGCCATTTTCGAGGGTGACCGATGAAAGGCTTTCATAGCGTCCGTTGCGCGAGGCAAAGGTGTGTCCAGCTGCTTCCACTGCGCGGAAGTCGTTGCCCGTGGCGATGACTACGGCATCAATGCCGTTGTAGATGCCTTTGTTGTGCGTCGTGGCGCGGTCGGTGTCGATGTGGGCAATGTCGACTGCTTTCTTGAATTTCTTGGCGTACTCTTCGCCCGAAAGGTGTTCATCAATGCCGTCAAGTTTTTCCACGGGACATTCCACCCAAACCTTCACGCGACAGTCGGGTGTATTGTTCGATAGGATGGTCATGATGATTTCCACCTTGCGGAGCTCTTCGGGTAAGTCGTTGCGTTCGGCGAAGAAGTCTTGCAGGCTGTGGCCAAATTGCTCCAAAGCCGAGTTGATGAAATTGGCACCCATGGCGTCACCCGTGTTGAACTCCACACGAATCTGATAATAGTCAGGGATTTGTGTGCTGTAGTCGATGAGTTGCATCCCAAGGATGCCACCGCCGCGTTTGCGCATCTTTTCGGTCATGGCATCTGTGTCAGCCAACAGGCGTTTTTCAATTTCGGGGAACAAAGCAAAGAGTTTTTCCTTGTCGCCGCTCCAGCCGAAATGTACTTGTCCGACCTTACGCATGTCGATGACCTCTGCATGGAAGCCGCCGCGTTCGCCCCAAAACTTGGCCGCAGCCGAGGCCGCTGCCACGACGGAACTCTCCTCGATGACCATGGGCACGACATAGTCCTTACCGTTGATGGTCACATTGGGCGAGATGCCGTAGGGGATGAAGAAATTGCTGATGGTATTCTCGCTGAACTCGTCAAACAATTGCTGCTGCTTCGAGTCGGGATGCCAATAGCTTTTCAGCAGGCTAATGACCTCGCCCGGGTTTTCGAAGTAGTTGGCAATCAGCTTCAACTTCTCTTCCTTGAGAAGTTTGGAGAAGCCTTTCTTTATGCGTTCGCGAGTAGCCATTTTAATATGCCATTTGAAAAGCCCATGTCATTCCCTCGGGAATCTATGGGCTTTTTTATCTTGTTACCATTCTTCTTCTTCAAACACTTTTTCGGGGACGAGACTCTCTTCAAATTTTTGTCCCCAATCCTCTGCAAAGGCAGCGATTTGGTTCAGATAGCTATCCCAAATAGGTTGATACATAGGATCTTCCTTATTCATCCATTCTTCACAAGGGTGGTTGGATTGGGTCTTCTGCATGAAGTCGGTGAGGGTATAGCGCACACGGCCTTCGCGCACCTCAATGGTGAAATAGTAGGTAATCCAAGGCCATTTCGACTTCACCGCGTCGCCGTTGTCCAATTGGAATTGGTGTTTGCCTTTAAGGGTGCGTCCGTCGTTTTGCTGGAGGATGGTGGAAGGACTCTTGTAGTAGGTGTTCATAAAGCCGCTAAAGATACGGTTAAATACCTCATCCTGAGAGCCTACTGTGTTGCTGATGACTTTACGGAAGGTGATTTTTTCCGTCTTCGGGTCAATGGGCAACTTGGAAGGTTCGTTTGACTGGGCAAAAGTGGCGGTCGCGAACAGGATGGCGACGAATAACAGTGCTAATCTTTTCATTTTCTAAAACAATTTGGTTACAAAATTAGTAATAATTTGTGTTGCGTAACGCAACGGAGGCGAAAATTAGCAAATATCAAGCCAAAACTACAAGGGCTTGACTTCAGAATTGTCGTGGCAAGCCAAATCCTTTAGCGGATTGCCTTTGTAATATAAAGTGGAGGCGTCATTCAAGGTGGCTTTTAGATATTCGGTCACCCAGACTGTGGATTCGGAGGCTTCGGAGAGCTCAGCATATAGCTTATTCACTTGAGTTTCAACCATGTTTAGCAAACTGCCTCCGTGTAGTTTTATGTCGGCTTTGGCTGTTTCGCCTCCGCGATTGATGAATCGTGAGTTGTCGCTTAGGTTCACGTTGAGCAGCTCGGTGGCATGGATTCTTCCGTTGAATTGTGAGGAATTTGTCAATGTGGCTATGCAGGTGGCACCTTCAAATTGGAAATCGAGCAGTTTTGAAGCCGCGTCCATCACGATTTCGCATTTGTCGCCCGTGTAGGTCAAGGCATTGCATGAGGAAGCATCGCTCAGGTTCACATAGAGCCGTTCTCCTTTATATGAGCCTGTGAAAGTGACTTTTGAGGCAGTCTTGGCATCAATTTTTTCGAGTTGGTGCAAGTGTACGGTGGCACGAAACTCTGAGTTGATGGCGTTGAAGGTCTTCAACAAAAAACCAAGTTCGAAGCGGTTGTCGTTCATTTTGGCCTTCACATAGGGCTCCAAATAAGCGGAATAGGCCAATTCGACGTAGGTACAGCTGTCGGCCACAACGGTCACTTGCCAACCGTCGCTGACTTCAATTTCACGGATGTCGGCATTTTCAAGGACTGTCTTTTGTTTGAGGGTCATGTCGACTTCTTTTTTACAAGAAGTGGCAAAGCAAAGTGCTGCACAAAGGATGAGTATGGTTTTAGTTGTTTTCATGCTAATTAAACGATTTTATTGCTGTTTTATTATTGATGATGATAGGGCTCACCTTTCAAGATGGTGAAAGCGCGGTAAAGTTGTTCGACAAAGATAAGCCGTACCATTTGGTGGCTGAAGGTCATGGGTGAGAGCGACATCTTAGCATTGGCGCGGTCGTAGACTTCTTGCGCGAAACCGTAAGGTCCTCCAATGATGAATACGAGCCTTTTTGCGCCAGAAGCCATCTGTTTTTCAAGGTGTTCGGCAAACTCTACTGAGGTGAATTGCTTGCCATTTTCGTCCAAAAGGATGACTTGGTCACCAGGTTGAAGTTGTTGTAAGAGGAGAAAACTTTCGGCTTTTTTCTGTTGGTCTTCACTTAGGGTCTTGCGGTTGCGTGGGTCAGGGATTTCTTTCATCTCGAACGAGGCATAATGCCCTATGCGGCCCACATATTTCTTGATGCCGGTGATGAGGTAGTCCTCGTCTGTTTTTCCTATGACCAAAAGCAGAATTTTCATTTTTTTTGTGTTCGTTCCGTCGGATTTGCAATCCGATGGTTGTGAGTAGGGGATTTGAAATCCCCGATTCAGTCCGGCCGGATTACAAATCCGTCCGAACCTCTTTTAACAACTCCTTTGCTTTCTCACGGTCCTGTTCCAATTGGGTTTTCAACTCGTCCAACCCCTCAAATTTCTCCTCGTCGCGGATGCGGTCGATGAAGCGCACATGGATTTGTTTGCCGTAGAGGTCGCCGTCGAAGTCGAATAGGTTGACCTCGATGATGGGATTGTCCTCGCTGCGGTCGCCGATGGTGGGTCGGTGCCCGATGTTGGCCATGGCCTTGTAGGTCTTGCCTTCGTAGTCGACGAGACAGGCATACACGCCTCGGTTGCTGATGAGCATGTACTCTCTCGGCAACTCAAGGTTGGCGGTGGGGAAGCCCAAAGTGCGCCCAATCTTGTTGCCCACCACGACTTCGGCAGTGACGGAATAGGTGTAGCCCAACAGTTGGTTGGCACGCTTCACATTGCCCGTGGCAAGAGCATTACGAATCTTCGTGGAGCTTATGGCGATGTTCTCAACATCTTGTGCGGCAACGCGTTCCACCTTGAAGCCATATTTCAGCTTCATGTCGTTGAGCAGACCGAAGTCGCCCATTCGGTTCTTGCCAAAGTGATGGTCGTAGCCTACCACGATATAGGCAGGCTTGATGTTGTCGATGATGTAGTCCTTGATGAACACCTCGGAGGGCGTACGCGAAAACTCCTTGGTGAAGTTGATGATGACCACGTTGTCGATGCCGAACTCCTCAAATTTCTTGAGTTTTTCCTCGGGTGTGCAGAGAAATCGCAGATTAGAACAGTCGATGTTGAGCACTTGCCGCGGATGTGGACTAAAAGTGACCACAACAGTCTCGCCGCCGATGCCTTGTGCCAAGGCCTTCATCTTGTTGAAGATGGCCTGATGGCCAAGGTGGACGCCATCGAAGGTGCCGATGGTGACCACGGCGTGGGGGATATTTCTAGCTTCTATGATGTTTCTAAAAACTTTCATCTTTGAATGATGAATGCTGAATGAAGAATGCTGAATGATGGGTCCGGTAGGCCATTCAGCATTCCGAATTCCTAATTATACAAGTTTTGTTTCTATTAAATATTTGGCGATTTGCACCGCGTTGGTGGCAGCCCCTTTGCGGAGATTGTCGGCCACGCACCAAAAATTGAGGCCGTTCTCCACCGAGAAGTCACGGCGGATGCGACCCACGAAGACCTCATCCTTGCCTTCGGCATAGAGAGGCATCGGATAAATGTTGTTGGTCGGGTCGTCTTGCACAACTACGCCAGGCATGGCAGCCATCAATCTGCGGACATCATCGATTTCAAATGGCTTTTCGGTTTCCACATTGACGGCTTCACTATGGCCGCCCCACACGGGCACACGCACCGTGGTGGATGAAACGGCGATGTGCTCGTCGCGGAGGATCTTACGCGTTTCGTTGACCATCTTCATCTCCTCTTTGGTATAGCCGTTGTCGAGGAAGGTATCGATGTGGGGCAGGATGTTGAGGTCAATTGGATGGGGGTAGCAAGTCGTGCCGCTCGCGCCAGAGCGTTCGGCCTTCAGTTGGTTGACACCTTTTTGGCCGCTGCCCGAGACGCTTTGGTAGGTGCTGACGACGATGCGTTTGATGCCGTAAGCCTTATGGATGGGGGCCAAGGCCATCACCATCTGGATGGTGGAGCAGTTGGGGTTGGCGATGATGTGCGTGTCGGTGGTGATGGTGTCGGAGTTGATTTCGGGGACGACCAAAGGCACATCTTTTTCCATGCGCCAGGCCGAGCTGTTGTCGACGATGAAGGTACCTTGTTCGGCAAACCGCGGGGCATATTGCTTCGAAGCTGTTGCTCCAGCCGAGAAGATGGCGATGTCGGGGTGGGCAGCGATGGCCTCGTCCACACAGACCACTTTGTAGGTTTTGCCCTGGAAAACGATTTCCTTACCCACGGAGCGTTCCGAGGCAGCCACAATCAATTCATCAATCTGAACTTTCTGTTCATCAAGCACTTGAAGCATCTTCGAGCCGACCAGTCCGGTAGCCCCAACCACTGCGATTTTCATTTTTTCCTCCTTTTGCTATTTGGGCGCAAAAATAGGAAAAAAGTGAAAAATGGATGATTAATTTGGCATTTCTACTATGCATCCATCCAATTCTCAATCCGTAGATTGGGAATGCGTTCGAAATGATTGGTATTGCCTGTTAAACGCCCTGTCTAAGTTCTTCGGCAATTTCCTGCGGTGTGCCATCTCCACCCCAATCACTGCTAAACTTTGCCAAAGCAGCATCAAGCCTTTTGTCATCATCGTTTTTCCTTGCTTTCTTCTGCTTTTGTATCAGTGATTTCACAAAAGCCAACACCTTTTCCATTAAAACTTTGTCGTCAGCGATTTCACCCATTGCGCGGTACA
>Ga0247611_10001368_pt1 | contig 43581 bp, 37 predicted proteins | sample 177DNAGHGhighgp2_FD_192422 | JGI IMG/M metagenome (GOLD analysis project Ga0247611, IMG submission 192422) | Sheep rumen microbial communities from Palmerston North, Manawatu-Wanganui, New Zealand - 1770 DNA GHGhigh gp2 | ecosystem: Host-associated > Mammals > Digestive system > Stomach > Rumen... | reverse complement strand
ATGAGGATGGAGGAAGGCGGGGATAAAAGCGGATTTTCTTGTTTTTAAGCGGGCGAGACGCCCGCGCTCCTGAATTGGTACGGTTTGAAGAGGGGGGAATGAGGATGGAGGGAGGTATAGGTGGTTGTAGAGTTTATTCCAGCATGAAGGTGCCCAAGCGCTTGAGAGGTTCCTTAGGGACAGAAGACCACTTAGGTTTTTCATTGTCTTTGGAGTTGTCAAATGCATTTATGGGTAGTGTCCATTGTTTGTGCGTGAGGTAGTTGATGGATATTCTCTCTCCATCACCCGTATTACGTGCAAATGACTCTATGTCGAGTCCGATGAGATAGAATGCATCGTTCTGATGGCGGAAAACATATTCGTAGACTGATGAATAGTATGATCCTGCGGAAGCGAATGGTATGACTGTAATTACGAGGTTTCCTCGTTTCACTTCTGCAGATACGTCGTAGGACACGTATTCATCTCGTACTGGAATTATGTCGTCGTGCTGCTCATGGAGTATGAGGTCGCCTTCTTCCGACATGTAATATACTGCCAGGATTGGCTGGTTGAAGTCGTAGACATAGCCGTCGTCACGTGCTTTCATTTTCGTGGAGTCGTTAGGGGTGGCTATTAATACGAGGTCGTCACGTCCGTTTTGGTAGAGGTCGCCCCATGCTTCCTGTACGGTCCATCCTTCTGGGACTAATTCTTTGACACTGGTGCCGGTTTGGCTCAGGGTTTGGGCAGAGAGGCTCAAGCTCATGAAGGTTGCAATGATGGTCAGTTTTGTTTTCATAATGTAATGATCTGGAATTATTTGTTCCTGGCGGAACAATTATTTATCAATATTTTTTTATTTTTTTCTACGGGGTTTTGGAGAGGAGGAGGATAACAATCTGACGGTTGGAATATATTGATTTTAAAAGCGGACTTTTTGATTGTTTTGAGCGGGCGAGACGCCCGCGCTCCTGAATTGTTACGGTTTGAAGAGTGGTTTTAGCGTTGGAAATGAATTGAAATAGTATGTTGTTTACTGGAATTTGAATTTGTCGGGATAGACGTTTGCTTGATGCTGGAACTTTATTAGTTCGACAACTACGTCTTCCGGTTGGTCGGTTGCAGATAGTATAAGATTCTTGTATTTACCTTTTTTAGTGAGTTTAGTAAGGAATTTGTAGACTGGTATTTCTTCTGTCCAGAATTGCTTGCCAAGGAATATCATAGGGCTTGAGAATCCAAATGAGAGGTAGTGGTTTTGCACAGCTTCCTGGAATATTTCCTGCATGGTTCCCGCACTTCCCGGAGTATATATGATACCTCCGAACGCCATGGTTAGGATGCTGTCTTCGCGAATGCTGTTTTCGAAGAGCTTTGCTATGTGTGTTGCGAATGGTGTTGACGGTTCGTGTCCGTAGAGCCATGTCGGTATTCCAAGGCTCTCATACTTGTTTTGCGGGTATTTGGTGATTACCTGGAATGCAGTAGCAAGCCATAGAGGGTCGGTGAAATCAGGTGCTACCGACAAGATATTGATAGCGTCGTCGAGTTCTTCGTCGAGGAATTGTGCCATCCATGCTCCGAGGTGTGTTGCTTCCATAGCCCCTGGTCCTCCACCTGTTATCATATAGAATCCCATTCGCGTGAGTCTTTTTGCCAGAAAGGCTATTTGTCTGAACATTGGGTCGGTACGCTTGAGTGCATGTCCACCCATAATCCCCACGCAGAGGAGTTTGTCATGGGATTCGAAAAAACGGTTGAGATGTAGGTGTATGGCATAGTCGTGCATAACACGCGAGAACGACTCTTCAATCGTTCTTGCATGCTTACCATTGTCGATGAAATGGCGGTAGACACGTGTGTCGAAGCAGTCGTGGAATGATTCCGGTTTGTCGGGGTTGAATCCTTCGTAGAGCGTGAATGGAGTGTAGAGTGCCTGTGGTCGCACGTCGAATGGCACGGCATGCATATAATCGATTATTGGTTTTGGGTCGATGGGTGTAGAGGAGATCATGGATTAAAATTCTTTTAATTGACGAGTAAACAAATTAGTTGTTGTAGTGAACGAGATTTTGTAATCGGTGTCCAACGGTTAAAACACGCAGTGCCTGAGAAGGATTGTCTGATGGTTTAAAATTGTTTTACGGCTGGACGGGCGCACGCAAGGTACGCCCCTACAGTAGATGGGTTACGTACGACATCTATTAAATAAAAATAATAAAAATTCTTTTAGTGATAGTTATTATTTTTTGTGGGTTGTGAATGTTGATTTTGGTCCATAAGTGGTTTTATTGCTTAGTATTTTCTTGTAGTATGGTCTGTAGGTGTATGTCTTACCCGGTTTTAGTCCAGTGATTGTGAAGTTTTTCCATTCCATTTCGGGTTTTCTTTCTAGTTTGTCGCCTGATTGTAGTAGTTTTACCGGCGAATCAGTTAGTTCGAGTTTATGAGTGTGTTTATCCTTTTCCTTATACCAGTATTCAATGCCAAGTTCGTATGACTCGTATAGATCTTTGTTGATATTTCCATTAGCAGTATATGAGAACTCAATCCAGTCGGGTCCTGACTTATTGACATATACACGAAAGCCTATGATATCCAAATATTCCAGAACTGTATTAATCTTTGGATTGTTGTCCTTGCAGCTTGACTTGCTTGGTAGTGGTGCAAGGTCGAGCAGGGTGATCATGAGTGTACCTGCGAAGAGTGACGCTATTGATTTCATAGTAAATTCAATTAAAAAATAATTTAGTAGACAAGTAGACGAGTTGGTTGTAGATGGAGACGATTGTTAAATGTGTTACATAATGGATGAGTATATTCTTTTAATTAGGTATTATTGCCAAGATTCGATATCGTTTTGTATTTCTGGCAGTTGTGATTTATGGAAAACCGGGTCTTTGATTCCAGCTCGTCGCTGTTGCCGGTAGTCGTCGAGAAGACGGAAGGCATATTTTCCGAGAAGAAGGATAGCTGCGAGGTTGCACGCAGTAAGCAGAGCCATGAAGAGGTCTACGATGCTCCATACAGTGTTGAGCGTAGCCATGGCTCCGAACATAACCATGACGCCTCCTGAGAATAGTCGGTAGATGGTGAGTGGCATTTTTTTGTCGGTCATGAATCGTATGTTGGCTTCTCCATAGTAGTAGTTTCCGATGACGGAAGAATAAGCGAAGAGGAAAATTGCAATGGCAATGATGACCGGTCCCGCCGCTCCGATTTCCGCTTCGAGTGCGATTTGCGTGAGTTGTATTCCGTCGGCTCCTGAAGTATATAGTCCACTTATGATAATGATGAAAGCTGTGCATGAACAAACGACGAGCGTGTCGGTGAAAACTCCGAGTGCCTGTATGAGACCCTGTTTTACGGGGTGTGACACGTCGGCGGTTGCTGCAACATTTGGTGCACTCCCCTCTCCTGCCTCATTGCTGAAGAGTCCTCTTTTCACCCCTTGCATGACCATGACTCCGAATCCGCCTCCAGCCACTTGTTTCACACCAAAAGCATCATCGATGATGATTGAGAAAACCTTAGGTATGAGGTCGATATTCATTATGATTATGACAATGGTGAGTATGAGGTATCCCACAGCCATAATAGGCACTATGACTGAGCTCACCTTTGCAATTCGCTGTATACCTCCAAAGATGATGATGAGGGTAAGTGCCGTTATTATGACACCCATTATGACGTGGTTTAGTCCGAATGCCTGCTCCATGGCATGGCAGATGGTGTTTGCCTGTACGGAATTGTTGGATAGTCCGAATGTGAGCATCATGAGAATGGCGAACAGGAATGCCATCCACTTTGATTTTAGTCCTTTATATATATAGTATGCCGGTCCCCCTATGAATGAGTCGGTGTGTCTTTTTTTGAAGAGTTGCGCCAGTGTTGACTCCACGAAAGCTGTAGCTGCTCCGAAGAGTGCCATGATCCACATCCAGAAGACAGCACCCGGTCCTCCCACTGTGATGGCCGTAGCGACGCCAGCGAGGTTTCCTGTTCCGACCCTCGTGGCAAGCGAAACGGCGAAAGCCTGGAAAGATGATATGTGCTTACCTTGAGGATTGCTGGATGCAGAATCATTCAGGAGCCTGAACATCTCACCAATCATACGAAACTGCACTCCGAAGGTTCTGCATGTGAACCATATTCCACATGCTATGAGAATCCAGAGGAGGGCGTAGCCCCATATAGCGTCGTTGATTGTGTTGAGCATAGTTGTTTAAAATTAGGAATTAGGAATTAGGAATTAGGAATGAGTAATGAGGAATTAGGCCATGCGGACGGGGTTTATTTTAAATTAGGAATTTGAGGCATCAGGATGTTTTTGTTATTAATTAGGAATAATGATACTTTGCAAAGATAATATATTTAAATGAAAAATGAAAAATGAAAAATGAAAAATTATTTTAGTTTTCGAGGACAAGCCTCTCACGCGCAACTGGATTGTAGGAGGATTGGTTAGGATGGAACAGGATTGGGATGGATTGGGATTGGTTAGATTGGTTAGGATGGAACAGGATGGGATTGGATGGATTGGGATTGGTTAGGATTGGTTAGGATGGAACAGGATTGGATTGGGATGGATTGGGATTGGTTAGGATGGAACAGGATTGGATTGGAAGGATTGGGATGGATTGGGATTGGTTGGGATGGAACAGGATTGGATTGGAAGGATTGGGATGGATTGGGATTGGTTGGGATTGGTTAGGATTGGTTAGGATGGGACAGGATTGGATTGGGATAGGTTGATTGTAAAAGTTGGTGTTTGGTAGTTGAAAAATGATTAATATGAGGTGTTATGTCGTTTATTTTGATTATATTTGCAAACGAAAAGTAAAGGTAATGAGATTATGCGCATAACAATAAAGGTTGGAAGTAATGTTCTGACACGGGGAGACGGCAGTTTGGACGTGACGCGTATGTCGTCGTTGGTAGACCAGATATCAGATCTTCGCAGTAGAGGCGTTGAGGTGTTGCTTGTTTCTTCAGGTGCGATGGCCTCAGGCAGGAGCGAGCTTCGCGGTCTTCGCTGCCGCAAGTTAGACAGCGTTGAGGAGCGTCAGCTATATTCAGCTGTTGGTCAGGCCAAGCTTATCAACCGTTATTTCGACTTATTTCGTGAACATGGCATTGTCGTGGGGCAGGTGCTGACTATGAAAGAGAATTTCTCGAGCCGTTCTCTCTACCTGAACCAACGTCATTGCATGAGCGTGATGCTGGAAGGCGGTGTGATCCCTATCATCAACGAGAACGACACGGTTAGTGTGACTGAGCTGATGTTTACCGACAACGACGAGTTGTCGGGTTTGATTTCTACGATGATGGGCTGCGACGCATTGGTGATACTGTCGAATATCGACGGAGTGTTTACCGGCAGTCCTTCAGCCTCGGGTTCTGAACTGATTCGCTTTGTAGAAAGCGGTAAGGACCTGTCGGAATACATTATGTCGGAGAAATCGGGTTTCGGCCGCGGTGGTATGCACACTAAGAGCGGCATAGCCCAGAAGGTGGCTCAGGAGGGCATACCAGTATTCATAGCCAACGGCAAGCGCGATGACATTCTCACTCAGTTGTTTCCAGTGATTAAGCGCCTATGCGACGGAATTCGAGCAGATGAGTTGGCAAAGACAGATGATGTGCCGTTCACGTTGTTTTTGCCATCTTTGGACAGCGTGTCGAGCGTAAAGAAATGGATTGCTCACAGCGATGGTTTTTCAAAAGGTACATTATATTTGAACTCTGGTGCATCGTCTGCATTGCTTGGCGATGATGCAGCGAGTTTGCTTCCAATCGGCATTACTAAGGTGGACGGTGATTTTGAGCGTCACGACATAGTCAGTTTAGTGGATGCAAATGGTAAGAAGATTGGTGTTGGCAGGAGCGAGTATGACAGTGATGAACTGAAAGATGTGATAGGTGAGCATGGCAAGAAGGTGGCAGTGCATTATGATTATCTGTATTTGGAAAACGGTTCTTTATAAAATTAGGAATTTATATTTTAAATTAGGAATGAGGAATTAGGAATTAGGAATTAGGAATTAGGAATTAGGAATTGGGAATTAGGAATTAGGAATTAGGAATTAGGAATTGGGGCCATGCGGATGGTTTTTTACAATTAGTAATGATGGGTGTCAATAGATTATAATATGGAAATAAAAGATATATTCAAGCAGGTGAAGGATGCCAGCGTTGGTTTGAATGGCATGAGCGACGAAGCAATAAATGCCGTGCTTACAGACGTGGCAGACAGTGCTATGGTTCACTGCGCCGAAATTTTGAAAGCCAACCAAGACGACTTGTCGAGGATGGCAGAAGATAATCCGCTCTACGATCGTCTGAAGCTTGACGAGGTCCGTCTGACGGGTATTTGCGATGATATGCGGAAGGTGGCCAGTTTGCCTTCTCCTCTTGGCCAGGTTCAGAAGCACCGTGTGCTCGACAATGGTTTGGAGCTGACTCGTGTGAGTGTTCCATTCGGAGTGATCGGTGTGGTTTATGAGGCGCGTCCAAACGTGACCTTCGACGTGTTTTCTCTATGTCTGAAGGCCGGCAGTTGCTGTATTTTGAAAGGCGGCAAGGATGCCGACAGTTCAAACCGCGCCATTGTGGGTCTGATTAAAGAAGTGCTGGTTCGCCATAACATAAACGAGCATATCGTTGAGCTGCTTCCAGCCACACATGAGTCGACCGGCGAGTTGCTCCATGCCAACGGCTATGTTGACCTTGTGATACCACGTGGTTCTAAGCGTTTGATTGACTTCGTCCGTCAGACAGCCAGCGTTCCGGTGATTGAGACCGGTGCCGGCGTATGTCATGCCTATTTCGACAAGACAGGAGATTTGGAGAAAGGGATGAGGATTGTGAACAATGCAAAGACACGGCGTGTGAGTGTATGCAATGCGCTCGACTGCCTTATTATACATAAGGACCGTCTTGGTGACTTGTCTTCGCTCTGCAGGCCCCTTGCCGATAGCAGAGTGAAGATATATGCCGACGAAGCTTCTCTGGAGTCGCTGAAGGGTTCTTATCCAGACGATTTGCTGTCAGCGATTGACAGCGAGGAGAGTTACCACACAGAATATATGTCGTATGCTATGGGAATCAAGACTGTCGGTAGCCTTTCTGATGCGTTGGCCCATATCAGGCGCTATGGTTCAGGGCATAGCGAATGTATCATCAGTGAGGACGATGAATCGACGATGCGTTTTCTCCGGGACGTGGATGCAGCCTGTGTTTACAGCAATGCTCCAACATCATTTACCGATGGCGGTCAGTTTGGTCTTGGCGCCGAGATTGGCATATCCACCCAGAAACTGCATGCCAGAGGTCCGATGGCTCTTGAAGAGATAACCACCTATAAGTGGCTGATACGCGGGAACGGACAGGTGAGGTGAAAAATGATTTTTTAGTTGACGAGCAGACGAGTTGACAAGTAGACAAGTTGTTTGTAGTAGAATACGAGATTTAAATGAAAAATGTTTTTTTAGAAGTTAAAGAAGTTATACAAGTTATCGCTACTCTCAGAAGTTAAACATGATTCTTAGAAGACGAGGCGATAGTATTTGGGATAAGGGATTAGGGATTGAAGATGTTCATAAGGGATTCAGATGAATTAGGATGATAAAAAGGCAATAATTAAAAACGATATAATATGAAACTGAAATTAGCGGTTCTGCCTGGAGATGGTATAGGACCAGAGATTATGGAACAAGGCTTGGCAGTATGTCAGGCGATATGTGACAAGTTTGGCCATGAGCTGAGTTATGAATATGCAATATGTGGTGCCGACGCCATCGACAAGGTGGGAGATCCGTTTCCAGAGGAGACCTATCAGGTTTGTATGAATGCCGATGCCGTGTTGTTTGCTTCAGTTGGTGATCCGAAGTTCGACAACGACCCAAATGCGAAAGTACGTCCAGAACAGGGTTTGCTTGCTATGCGCAAGAAGCTTGGTCTTTATGCCAACATTCGCCCTGTGACCACATTCGAGAGCCTTATCCACAAGTCGCCACTGAAGGACGAGCTGGTGAGGGGCGCTGACTTCATCTGTATCCGTGAGTTGACTGGTGGCATGTATTTCGGTGAGAAGTATCAGGACAACGAGAAGGCATACGACACTAACTACTACACCCGACCAGAGATTGAGCGCATTCTGAAGGTGGGTTTCGACTATGCGATGAAGCGCAACCGTCATCTGACCGTAGTTGACAAAGCCAATGTGCTTGCTTCTTCTCGTCTGTGGCGTCAGATCGCCCAGGAGATGGCTCCCGACTATCCAGAGGTGACAACGGACTACATGTACGTAGACAATGCTGCAATGCGTATGATTCAGGACCCAAGGTTTTTCGACGTGATAGTAACAGAGAACACGTTTGGCGACATCCTAACCGACGAAGGTTCTTGCATCACTGGTTCTATGGGTTTGCTCCCATCAGCTTCCACAGGAGAACATACTCCAGTGTTTGAGCCAATTCATGGTTCTTGGCCACAGGCTAAGGGTCAGAACATAGCCAATCCATTGGCCCAGATATTGTCGGCAGCAATGCTGTTTGAATATTTCGACCTGAAGGAAGAGGGCAGGATTATCCGCGAGGCAGTGGAGCAGAGCCTTCTTCAGAACATACGCACACCTGAGATTCAGGTTGAGGGTGGCGACATGTATGGCACTCGCGAGGTAGGCGAATGGATTGTGAGGTATATTGAGAAGAGTTGAAAGGGAAAATGAAAAATGATTTTAGTTGACGATAAGACGAGTTGGTTTTGGTTGGAGACGAGTATTAAATGAATAATGATTTTAGGTTTAAGTAATTGAGGGTTAAGGGTGAAAAAAAGAAATGCCTGACACGTTTAGTTGGTTGGTGAAAGAATGTCTTACGGTTTGACAGGCGCACGCAAGGTGCGCCTACAGAGGATGGGTAGCATACAATATTGAAAGAAAAAACGGATTTTCTGATTGTTTAGCGCGGGCGAGACGCCCGCGCTCCTGAATTGGTGCGGATTGGAAAGATGTATTACGGTTGGAGAGATGTGTGAAGATGATATATGAAGTGGTGAATATAAGTATTTTTAGAAAATAAAATAGTGAATTTGCTGTTTGTTAGTCAAAAAAAACGATGATTATTTTGTGTTTTGACAAATAAGCAGTAATTTTGCAGTTCATTGGTGCAAAGTGCACACGTAGATGTGTGTATAAGTGTCAAGTTACACATTATTATATTAAATTATTAACAACAAAAACCAAAAACAAAAAAGCAATGATTATTGTACCTGTTAAAGAAGGTGAGAACATTGAGAGAGCTCTCAAGAAGTTCAAGAGAAAGACAGAAAAAACCGGTGTTATCAAAGAAGTCAGAAAACGCAGAGAATTTGAGAAGCCATCTGTGTCAAAGCGCAAGCAGATGCAGCACGCCATCTACGTTAACCAGCTTCACCAGCAGGAAGACTAACAATCGGTTATCGGAATCCATTTCCTTTATCGAGTTGTTTCATTCCGGCGTTCAAGTCGTTTTGTAGAAAAGCCGTTGTTTTAGTCTTTGATGAAGCAAAGCAATCAGATGGATGTGAAATAGAATTCCGAAGCACATTTTTTTTGAGAAAATAGATTATTTTTACGCATCAAAATTTGGTTATTCTAAAAAAAAGTTCTAATTTAGTGGCATAAAACGTTATTCGGTTCGACTCGAAGTTATGGATGCCAGTATAATAGACTCATTTTTAGAATATCTAAAGTCGGAACGCAACCGTTCGGAGCACACCATATATAATTACGGTGTTGCCCTTCGTGAGTTCCAGTCGTTCTTCAAGAGTCTTGGTGAGGGGATTCGTTGGGACACAGTAGACACAAGCATAATTCGCGAGTGGATAATCTACATGCTCGACGAAGAGCATAAGCAGACCGCCACAGTGAACTTGAATCTGAGTGGTCTTCGAAGTTTCTACCGTTACCTAATGATTACGGGCCGCATAGACAAGAATCCGATTCAGGGCGTATCTGGTCCAAAGCGCAAGAAGAAGTTGCCTTCTTTTGTAAAGGAAGAATCGCTAAACCTTCTTTTGGACCGCTACGACTACGGCGAAGGTTATAGTGGCGTACGCAATCATCTGATAATTTCTCTCCTCTACTCCACTGGCATGCGTCGAGCTGAGATTCTAGGTTTGTCGGACAGCGATATACGTTTGTCCGAGCTGACGATCAAGGTAACCGGCAAGCGCAACAAGCAGCGCCTGATTCCCATCAGCCCTGAGTTAGGTGACGAGATTCGTCATTATCAGGAAGTGAGAGACGCTGAGTTTGGATGCAAATCACCAGGCACCCGTTTTCTGCTCGGCGACCGCGGCAAGGATCTTCGTGCCGACGAGATTAGCAAGATAGTGAAGGAATGCCTGAGTGCAGTGACAACTCAGGAGCGCCGTAGTCCTCACGTATTGCGTCACTCGTTTGCCACGAGCATGCTGAATCACGGTGCCAGTCTGGAGTCGATTCAGAAGTTGTTAGGACATGAAAGTCTTGAGACGACTCAAATCTACACGCACGTGTCGTTTGAGGAGTTGAAGAAAGAATACGAAAATGCACATCCGAGGCGTTGACCTCGGCAAGTTTAACATCTTAAATACAGAGGACTATGGAACTAAGCGTAAAAGCAATCAAATTTGATGCAACAGACAAGTTGCAGGAGTTCATTCAGAAGAAAGTAAGCAAACTGAGTAAGTTCTGCAGCGATATAAGAAAGGTAGAGGTGTCATTAAAAGTCGTAAAGCCAGCGACGGCCCAGAACAAGGAGGTAAATATAAAAGTATTGCTTCCAGGCGAGGACCTATTCGTTGAGAAAACATGCGACACATTTGAAGAAGCAATCGACCAGAGTCTGCCTGCTTTGGAGAAGCAGTTGGCTCGTTATAAAGAAAAACAAGGCAAAAAATAAAAAAATTGTCTTAAAAACTTTGGCATTTGAAAAATAATGCCTAAATTTGCATCCGCTTTGCGTAGAGTGTCTATGCAAAGCGGATTAACAAGCCTCTTTAGCTCAGTTGGCCAGAGCACGTGATTTGTAATCTCGGGGTCGTTGGTTCGAATCCGACAAGAGGCTCGAAAGAAGAGAGACGGCTTGGAGGTTCGGCGATGCAGAGCAAAGCCAATCCGACAAGAGGCTCGAAAGAAGAGAGACGGCTTGGAGGTTCGGCGATGCAGAGCAAAGCCAATCCGACAAGAGGCTCGAAAGAAATGAAAGAGTAAGAGTATCAAGAAAAGGTGATCAGATTGTTTTACGATTCATCACATTTATATTGAGTACACACTTTCGCTGGGCATATTCCAGAGTGGCCAAATGGGGCAGACTGTAAATCTGCTGGCGTTCGCCTTCGGTGGTTCGAATCCATCTGTGCCCACAGGTTAGTTGATAGTTGACGAATTAAAGATAAGATAATATAAGAAAGAAATGCTGTTATAGCTCAGTGGTAGAGCACTTCCTTGGTAAGGAAGAGGTCACGAGTTCAAGTCTCGTTAACAGCTCCAGTTTGAAAAAGAGAAATAAACTAATTATAAACCATATTATTAGAATTTAAGATTAAGCTATGGCAAAAGAGAAATTCGAACGTACCAAACCCCATTTGAATATTGGTACAATCGGTCACGTAGACCACGGTAAGACAACACTTACTGCAGCGATTACAACAGTATTGGCAAAGAAGGGCCTTTCTGAGGTTAAGTCATTCGACCAGATTGACAACGCTCCTGAAGAGAAAGAGCGTGGTATCACAATCAACACTGCTCACGTGGAGTATGAAACAGAGAAGCGTCACTACGCTCACGTAGACTGTCCGGGTCACGCCGACTATGTGAAGAACATGGTAACAGGTGCAGCTCAGATGGACGGTGCAATCATCGTAGTAGCAGCAACTGATGGTCCTATGCCACAGACTCGCGAGCACATCCTTTTGGCTCGTCAGGTGAACGTTCCTCGTTTGGTTGTATTCCTGAACAAGTGTGACATGGTAGACGACGAAGAGATGCTTGACTTGGTAGAAATGGAAATGCATGACCTTTTGGAGCAGTATGAGTTCGAAGAGGACACTCCATTCATCCGTGGTTCAGCTCTTGGTGCATTGAACGGTGTTCCAGAATGGGAAGACAAGGTAATGGAGCTTATGAACGCTTGTGACGAGTGGATTCAGGAGCCTCCACGCGACAAGGACAAGCCATTCCTGATGCCAGTTGAGGACGTGTTCTCAATCACAGGTCGTGGTACAGTTGCAACAGGTCGTATTGAGACTGGTGTTATCCACGTGAACGATCCAGTTCAGTTGCTCGGTCTTGGTGAAGATGCTAAGTCAGTAGTAACCGGCGTTGAGATGTTCCGTAAGATATTGGACGAAGGTGAAGCAGGTGACAACGTAGGTTTGCTTCTCCGTGGAATTGACAAGAAGGATGTTAAGCGCGGTATGGTGATTACTCACCCAGGTGCAATTACACCTCACCAGGGCTTCAAGGCTTCAATCTATGTATTGAAGAAGGAAGAAGGTGGTCGTCACACTCCATTCAAGAACCACTATCGTCCACAGTTCTACCTCCGTACCATGGACTGTACAGGTGAGATCACTCTGCCAGACGGAGTAGAAATGGTAATGCCAGGCGACAACGTAGAGATCAAGGTTGAGCTCATCTACCCAGTAGCTCTGAACGTAGGTCTTCGTTTCGCAATCCGTGAAGGTGGCCGTACCGTAGGTTCTGGTCAGATCACAGAGGTATACGATTAATCCTATATCTTTATAGAATAGTCCTGCTCTCGCTTATGAGAGTGAGAGCAGGCAATTTACGGGAATAGCTCAGTTGGCAGAGCACTGGTCTCCAAAACCAGGTGTCGGGAGTTCGAGCCTCTCTTCCCGTGCTAAAAACAATAAGTATTATGTTTAAAAAAATCGCAAAATATTGCAAAGAATCCTACGACGAACTTGTTCATAAGGTGACATGGCCTACAAGCAAGGAGTTGGCAAGTACGGCAGTGTTGGTATTATCAGCTTCCATCATCATTGCTTTGATAGTATTTGGCATCAACTTTGTGTTTGAAGGTGTAGTGACAAAGATCTACGAGTTGATTTCCTAGTATTCTCAATTTCTTAAGGACATATTCTTACGATGAAAGAAACAAAGGAATTTCATTGGTACGCACTTAAAGCCATCAGTGGCAAGGAGAGCAAAGTGAAGGAATACATAGAGCTCGACATGCACAATCATGGCTATGATGAGTATGTACCTCAGGTGCTTATCCCAGTAAGGCGTGAAGAAAAGATTGTGCGTGGCAAGCGTACAGTCAAGGACGTTAGTTTGCTTCCAGGATACGTTCTAGTCGAGGCATGTCTTGTTGGTGAGATCCCTCATATGCTTCGTAACACTCCAGGAGTGTTAGGATTCCTTGGTGGTACAGACAACCCTACCCCAATGCGTCAGTCGGAGATAAACCGTATGCTTGGTGTAGATGTAGAGGAGGAGATAGTACCAACGACCTTGTCTCTTGATTTCAATGTAGGCGAGGCAGTTCAGGTGACTGATGGTCCATTCTCTGGTTTCAATGCCACAATAGAGGAGGTATATCCAGACAAGCAGAAGTTGAAGGTAGCCGTAAAGATTTTTGGTCGCGTAACCCCGTTAGAGCTAAGTTACGGACAAGTGGAACGTGAATAATATTGATGTTACGCGATATTGTTCACTCGTAAACATTAATTAATAAAACAACTAGACAAATGGCAAAAGAAATTGCTGGATTAATCAAATTACAGATTAGGGGTGGTGCTGCAAACCCATCTCCTCCAGTTGGACCTGCTCTTGGTTCCAAGGGTATCAACATCATGGATTTCTGCAAGCAGTTCAACGCCAGAACTCAGGATAGAGCTGGCAAAGTATTGCCTGTTGTTATCACCTACTATGCAGACAAGTCATACGACTTCGTTATCAAGACACCTCCTGCAGCCGTTCAGCTGTTAGAGGCTTCAAAGGCAAAGAAAGGTTCCAGTGAGCCAAACCGCTCCAAGGTTGCTTCGGTTACATGGGATCAGGTGCGTGCAATAGCAGAAGACAAGATGGCCGACTTGAACTGTTTCACAGTAGAATCCGCAATGAAGATGGTAGCCGGAACCGCTCGCAGTATGGGTATCCGTGTTACTGGTGAATTCCCTGGATAAAAATCATTAAAAACGTAACTAAGATGAGTAAACTTACAAAAAATCAAAAGATAGTTGCTGATAAGATTGAGGCAGGGAAAGCTTACACATTGGATGAAGCTGTAAATTTGCTGAAAGAGATTACATTCACCAAGTTTGACGCAAGTGTTGACATAGATATTCGTCTTGGTGTAGATCCACGCAAGGCTAATCAAATGGTACGTGGCGTAGTATCTCTTCCAAATGGTACAGGTAAGCAAGTACGTGTTCTCTGTCTTTGTACTCCAGACCAGGAGGCAGCAGCGACAGAGGCTGGTGCCGACTATGTAGGTCTTGACGAATATATCGAAAAGATCAAGGGCGGATGGACCGATGTAGATGTAATCATCACAATGCCTTCTTGCATGGGTAAGATAGGAGCTCTAGGTAGAGTGTTAGGTCCTCGTGGCCTGATGCCAAACCCAAAGAGTGGTACAGTAACCATGGATGTAGCGAAGGCAGTCCGCGAGGTAAAACAAGGTAAGATAGACTTCAAGGTTGACAAGACCGGTATAGTTCATGCTGCAATAGGTAAGATATCTTTCACCCCAGAGCAGATATATGGCAATGCAATGGAGTTTATCAATACCATCATCAAATTGAAACCAGCTACGGCAAAAGGAACTTATATCAAGAGCATTTATCTTTCAACGACAATGAGCAAGGGCGTGAAGATAGATCCAAAATCTATTGACTAATAAAACCAGACTGAATCATGAAGAAAGAAGATAAAAGCTTATTAATCGAGAGTTTAGCATCGACCCTTAAAGAGTACCCACACTTCTACTTGGTAGACGTAACCGGTTTGAACAGTGAGACGACTAGTAACTTGCGTCGTGAATGTTTCAAGAACGACGTTAAGCTTCAGGTAGTAAAGAACACTTTGTTTGAGAAGGCACTTGAAAAGGTAGAAGGCGACTTCAGTGCATTGACATCATGTATGAAGGGAAACACAGGTGTGATGTTCTGCAACACCGCCAATGTTCCAGCCAAGTTGATCAAGAAATTTGGCAAGTCAAACAATGGTATGCCAGCATTGAAGGGAGCTTATGCAGAGGAGAGTATATACGTTGGCGCCGATCAGCTTGATGCACTATGCGCAATCAAGAGCAAGTTCGAGCTCATCGCCGAGGTTATCTCTACTTTGGAAGGCCCAATCAACAGCGTCCTTTCTCAGCTGGACGGTGGTACAACTATTCACGGTCTGCTTGACGCAATCGAAGAAAAGAAAGGCTAAAAGCCTTGAGGAATAATCCTCAACCAGAGATTTTTCCAACAACCACGAATTTGACGAATTAAACTGATTATTTAATAAGAGGCAACGGAAAGATATTTCAGAAGCACGAATTAAACAGTTTTCGATTTATAATCACGGTAAGGAAATAAATCTCAAAATAAAATTAAATTAAAAAAAATAAAATAACCATTAAAAAAATTATTAAAATGGCAGATATTAAAGCTATTGCTGAAGAATTAGTTAATTTGACAGTAAAAGAAGTTAGTGAATTGAAGGCAGTCCTCAAGGATGAGTACGGAATTGAGCCTGCAGCTGCAGCAGTTGCTGTTGCTGGTCCTGCAGCTGGTGGTGAAGCCGCTGCTGCTGAAGAAAAGACTTCATTCGACGTAGTATTGAAGAGCGCAGGTGCTGCTAAGCTCCAGGTAGTAAAGGCAGTTAAGGAATCTTGCGGTCTTGGTTTGAAGGAAGCAAAGGAACTCGTTGATTCAGCTCCTGCAAAGGTAAAAGAAGGTGTTGACAAGGCTACAGCAGAAGCTCTGAAGACAGCTTTGGAAGGCGCTGGTGCAGAAGTAGAGATTCAATAAGACTCTGAATTATACCATATAAATTGGTTAGGAATCCTCAGGTTGAGGGTTCTTAACCTTTTTGTGTCTTTATTTTAAGGAATGAGGAATGAGATATAAAAATTAGGAATTAGGAATGAGGAATGAGATATAAAAATTAGGAATTAGGAATGAGGAATTAGATATAAAAATTAGGAATTAGGAATGAGGAATGAGGAATTAGATATTAAAAATGAGGAATTAGGAATGAGGAATTAGATATAAAAATTAGGAATTAGGAATGAGGGATAGGTTTGGAAAGTATTATTAATTGGTATGGATTGGGATAACAAATAGAATTGAATGAAATTGATGATTACATCAGATATACATATACTTAAGGTTTATACCATTTTTAGGATAGAATTTATTTTTACACACAACATATAATAATCAAACTAATCGATTATCCAAGTTATAATAAGAACTAATTATAACACTATATATAAAGAAAAACAATCTAACACATATATTAAACAAAATCAATTAAATGTCTAAGATTAAAAACAACCGCGTAGACTTTTCATCGATAAAGAATCCGGTGGCATATCCGGACTTTCTTGATGTTCAGTTAAAGTCATTCAGAGACTTCCTTCAGTTGGACACTCCTCCAGAGAAGCGTAAGAACGACGGTCTGTACAAGGTGTTTGCAGAAAATTTCCCAATAGCTGACACCCGCAACAATTTCCGTCTTGACTTCCTAGACTATTACGTAGATGCTCCTCGCTATTCTATTGAGGAATGTCTGGAGCGAGGCCTTACTTACAGTGTACCATTGAAAGCCAAGTTAATGCTTTCATGTTCTGACCCTGACCACGTAGACTTTGAGACGACAGTTCAGGACGTGTTCTTGGGTCCGATTCCTTACATGACGGACAACGGTACGTTCATCATCAACGGTGCCGAGCGCGTAGTGGTGTCTCAGCTGCACCGTTCTCCAGGTGTGTTCTTCGGTTCGAGTGTACACACCAATGGTACTCCATTGTTCTCAGCCCGAATCATCCCATTCAAAGGTTCGTGGATTGAGTTTGCCACCGACACCAACAACGTGATGTATGCTTACATAGACCGTAAGAAGAAGTTGCCAGTGACTACCTTGCTGCGTGCTATTGGTTTCGAGTCGGACAAGGACATCTTGAGCATCTTCAACCTTGCAGAGGAAATCAAGGCGAACAAGACTAACCTGAAGAAGGCGATTGGCAAGAAGCTTGCAGCTCGCGTGTTGCGTTCTTGGACAGAAGACTTCGTAGACGAAGAGACCGGTGAGTTGACGACGATCGAGCGTAACGAGAAGATAATCGAGCGTGAGGAAGAGTTGACAGCCGAAAACATAGAGTTGATTCTTGAGACAGGCGTAGAGACTATTCTTGTTCACAAGGAAGATACCAACACGAGCGACTACTCAATCATCTTCAACACATTGGCAAAGGACCCAAGTAACACAGAGAAAGAAGCCGTTACTTATATTTATCGTCAGCTCCGCAATGCCGATCCAGCCGATGATGCAAGTGCACGCGAGGTTATCAACAACCTGTTCTTCTCGGAAAAGCGTTATGACTTGGGCGATGTAGGTCGTTATCGCATCAACCACAAGCTCGGTTTGAACACCGATCCAGATGTAGGCGTTTTGACAAAGGAAGACATCATTGAGATTATCAAGTACTTGGTAGAGTTAGCCAATTCGAAGGCAGTGGTGGATGATATCGACCACTTGAGCAACCGTCGTGTTCGCACTGTAGGCGAGCAGCTCTCTAACCAGTTTGCCATTGGTTTGGCGCGTATGAGCCGCACTATCCGTGAACGCATGAACGTTCGCGACAACGAGGTGTTCACTCCAACCGACCTTATCAATGCCAAGACCATTTACAGTGTTATCAACTCATTCTTCGGCACGAATGCGTTGTCGCAGTTTATGGACCAGACGAACCCATTGGCAGAGATTACTCACAAGCGTCGTCTGTCGGCACTTGGTCCTGGTGGTTTGTCGAGGGAGCGTGCCGGTTTCGAGGTACGTGACGTACACTACACTCACTATGGTCGTCTGTGCCCTATCGAGTCGCCAGAAGGTCCGAACATCGGTTTGATTTCATCACTTTGTATATATGCAAAGATCAACAACCTGGGTTTCATAGAGACTCCATACCGCAAGGTTAAAGACAGTGTTGTTGACCTTGATAACGACCACATAGTATATCTTTCTGCCGAAGAGGAAGAAAACAAGATAATCGGTCAGGGTAATGCCCCACTCGATGAGAACGGTCATTTCATCCGCAAGGTTGTGAAATGTCGTAAGGACGCCGACTATCCTGTAGTACCTCCATCACAGGTAGACTACATGGACGTAGCTCCACAGCAGATTGCGTCAATTGCTGCAGCTTTGATTCCATTCCTTGAGCACGATGATGCTCACCGTGCATTGATGGGTTCAAACATGATGCGCCAGGCCGTTCCATTGCTACGTACAGAATCTCCAATCGTAGGAACGGGCATTGAGCGTCAGGTATGTGAAGACTCTCGTACGATGATTATCGCCGAGGGCGACGGTGTTGTTGAATACGTAGATTCAACCACAATCCGTATACTTTACGACCGCACAGAGGACGAGGAATTCGTAAGCTTTGAGCCAGCAGTAAAGGAATACAAATTGCCTAAATTCCGTCGCACGAACCAAAATATGACCATCGACCTTCGTCCATTGATCAACAAGGGGGACAAGGTGACTAAGGGTCAGATACTGACAGAAGGATATGCCACAGCCAACGGTGAGCTGGCTCTTGGCAGGAACCTTCTCGTGGCTTACATGCCGTGGAAGGGTTACAACTATGAGGACGCGATTGTACTGAACGAGCGTGTTGTACGCGAAGACATCCTGACTTCCGTCCACGTAGACGAGTTCTCTCTCGAGGTACGTGAGACCAAGCGCGGAGTAGAAGAGTTGACGAGCGACATACCAAACGTAAGCGAAGAAGCCACAAAGGACTTGGACGAGAACGGAATAGTACGCGTAGGAGCATTAATTAACCCGGGTGACATCCTTATCGGTAAGATTACTCCAAAGGGCGAATCCGATCCATCTCCAGAAGAGAAACTTCTTCGTGCGATTTTCGGTGACAAGGCAGGTGATGTGAAAGATGCATCCTTGAAGGCCAATCCATCGTTGAGCGGTGTAGTTATAGACAAGAAGTTGTTCTCCAAGGTTATCAAGACCCGTTCAGAGAAGGGCAAGACCCGTCAGGAGCTTCCTAAGCTGGACAAGGAATTCGAAGACAAGGTAGGCGATTTCAAGGCAATCCTCATAGACAAGCTCATGACATTGACCAAGGGCAAGAAGAGCTGTGGTGTTAAAGACTTCATGGGTGCTGAAATAATCCCAGCCGGTGCGAAGTTTGTTGCTTCCGTTCTTGAAGGTCTCGACTACACAACCGTTCAGTTAGTAGACTGGACCAACGATGAGCACACAAACAAGCTTATCCGCGAGTTGGTTATCAACTACCTGAAGAAATATAACATCCTTGATGCAGAGCTGAAGCGCAAGAAACTTGCTCTGACAATAGGTGACGAACTTCCAAGCGGAATCATCCAGATGGCTAAGGTTTACGTAGCCAAGAAGCGTAAGATTGGCGTAGGTGACAAGATGGCCGGTCGTCACGGCAACAAGGGTATCGTATCTAAGGTAGTTCGTCAGGAGGACATGCCATTCTTGGAAGACGGAACTCCAGTAGACATCGTATTGAACCCACTTGGTGTGCCATCCCGAATGAACATAGGCCAGATATTCGAAGCCGTTCTGGGTTCTGCCGGTAAGAAGCTCGGAGTACAGTTTGCCACTCCAATCTTCGATGGTGCTCACCTTGAAGACCTTTGCGAATGGACAGACAAGGCCGGTTTGCCACGTTATGGCCGTACTTACCTGTACAACGGTGAGACAGGCTTGCGTTTTGACCAGCCAGCGACAGTAGGTGTGACCTACATGCTTAAGTTAGGTCATATGGTAGAAGACAAGATGCACGCTCGTTCGATAGGTCCTTACTCACTCATCACTCAGCAGCCACTCGGTGGTAAAGCCCAGTTTGGTGGTCAGCGTTTCGGAGAGATGGAGGTATGGGCACTCGAAGCCTTCGGTGCTTCTCACGTACTTCAAGAAATCCTTACAATCAAGTCAGACGATGTGAATGGCCGTTCGAAGGCATACGAAGCCATCGTTAAGGGCGATCAGATGCCAACTCCAGGCATTCCAGAGTCGCTGAACGTTCTTCTTCATGAATTGCGCGGCTTAGGCTTGAGTGTTACATTAGAATAATTGAAAGTCGAGTGTCGAGAGTTGATTTACAATAATGACTTATTGATTATTTAATCGGGCGAGACGCCCACATCCCTGTATTGTTACGTTAGCCAAGATGTTTTACGTAATAAAAATAGGTAAAAAAGGATTTCAAAACAATTAAAAAAAACTCTTTCACCATAACAACATATACAAATGGCATTTAAGAAAGAAAACAAACAAAAAAACAATTTCACGAAGATATCTATAGGTCTGGCATCCCCAGAAGAGATACTCGTGAATTCATACGGTGAGGTATTGAAGCCAGAGACTATCAACTACCGCACCTATAAGCCAGAGCGCAATGGTCTTTTCTGCGAGAAGATATTCGGTCCGACTAAGGACTATGAATGTCATTGCGGCAAGTACAAGCGTATCCGTTACAAAGGCATCGTTTGCGACCGTTGCGGTGTTGAGGTAACCGAGAAGAAGGTACGTCGTGAGCGCACAGGTCACATCTCGCTTGTTGTGCCCGTAGCCCATATCTGGTATTTCCGTTCACTTCCTAACAAGATCGGTTATCTTCTCGGTTTGCCTACCAAGAAGTTAGACTCTGTGATTTACTATGAGCGTTACATAGTGATTCAGCCAGGTGTAGCCGAGACGAAGGAAGAACAGGAGCGCGAGATAAGGAACCGTGGTGACGTGATTGTTCAGAAGCATGAACTGCTGAGCGAGGAAGAATACTGGCAGATTGTTGACAGTCTTCCAGAAGGCAACCAGCAGTTGCCAGACGATGATCCGGACAAGTTCATCGCAATGATGGGAGCAGAAGCCATCGAATACATGCTAAGTCATCTCGACTTAGACGCTTTGTCATACGAGCTTCGTGACCGTGCGAGCACCGACACCTCTCAGCAGCGCAAGACAGAATCGTTAAAGCGTCTGCAGGTGGTTGAGTCATTCCGTGCCTCCAAGGGCAAGAACAAGCCAGAATGGATGATCATGCACAATATTCCAGTCACCCCACCAGACTTACGTCCGTTGGTTGCATTGGACGGAGGTCGTTTCGCCACTTCCGACCTGAACGACCTCTATCGTCGCGTTATTATCCGTAACAACCGTCTGAAGCGCCTAATAGAGATCAAGGCACCAGAAGTGATTCTCCGCAACGAGAAGCGCATGCTTCAGGAAGCCGTCGACAGTCTGTTTGACAACTCAAGGAAGAGCAGTGCTGTGAAATCAGAATCTAACCGTCCGTTGAAGTCTTTGTCTGACTCTTTGAAGGGTAAGCAAGGTCGTTTCCGTCAGAACCTGTTGGGTAAGCGTGTTGACTACTCAGCCCGTTCTGTAATCGTAGTAGGTCCTGAGCTAAAGATGGGCGAATGCGGAATACCAAAGTTGATGGCAGCCGAGCTCTACAAGCCATTCATCATCCGTAAGCTTATAGAGCGCGGAATTGTTAAGACAGTGAAATCAGCCAAGAAGATAGTTGACAGGAAGGATCCAGTGGTATGGGACATCTTGGAATACGTGATGAAAGGTCATCCAGTGCTATTGAACCGTGCCCCTACCCTCCACCGTCTTGGTATTCAAGCTTTCCAGCCAAAGATGATTGAAGGCAAGGCAATTCAGCTTCACCCATTGGCATGTACTGCATTCAACGCCGACTTCGACGGTGACCAGATGGCCGTTCACTTGCCACTATCCAACGAGGCAATCCTTGAGGCCCAGATTCTGATGCTTCAGTCGCACAACATATTGTCTCCAGCGAGTGGTGAGCCAATCACCGTTCCTTCACAGGACATGGTGCTCGGACTATACTACATATCCAAGATACGTCCAAATGCTAAGGGCGAAGGTCTGACATTCTATGGTCCAGAAGAAGCAATCATCGCTTACAATGAAGGTCGTGTAGATGTTCACGCTCTCATCAAGTGTATGGTAACCGATGTAGATAAGGACGGCAACTTTATCAAGCATATAGTAGAAACCACCGTAGGTCGTATCATCATCAATGATATCGTTCCTTCGAAGGTGGGTTTCGTGAACGAGGTAATCGGCAAGAAGGCTCTGAAGAAAGTGATTACCAAGGTTATCAAGACCGTAGGTATGGCCCAGGCTTGCGAATTCCTCGACGGCATCAAGAACCTTGGTTACACGAAGGCCTACGAAGGCGGTCTGTCGTTCGTGCTCGATGATATCATCATCCCAGAGGAGAAGGCCAAGATAGTAGAAGAAGGCAACAACCAGGTAGAAGCCATCCAGCAGAACTATGCTCTGGGTTTGATTACCGACAAGGACCGTTACCAGCAGGTTATCGAGACCTGGACGAAGGCCAACAACGAGCTTAAAGCCACTCTTATGAAGCAGATGACAGAGGCCGACCAAGGTTTCAACGCTGTGTTTATGATGCTCGACTCCGGTGCGCGTGGTAGTGCGGACCAGATTTCACAGTTGGCAGGTATGCGTGGTCTGATGGCTAAGCCACAGAAAGCCGGTGCAAGCGACAACAACATCATCGAGAACCCAATCTTGTCGAACTTCAAGGAAGGAATGTCCGTGCTCGAATACTTCATCTCCACTCACGGTGCTCGTAAGGGTCTTGCCGACACAGCATTGAAGACTGCCGACGCCGGTTATCTGACCCGTCGTCTGGTAGACGTGAGCCACGATGTTATAATCACCGAAGAAGACTGTAACACATTACGCGGACTTGAGTGCAGCGCTTTGAAGGACGGTGACCGCGTTGTTGCCTCATTAGCCGAGCGTATTCTTGGCCGTGTGAGTGTTCACGATATCATAAATCCTCAGACCGGCGAGCTTATCCTCGGTTCAGGTGAGGAAATCACAGAAAGCATAGCTGCCGAGATAGAAGAATGCGGTATTGAGACCGTAGAGATTCGTTCGGTATTGACCTGTGAATCGAAGAAGGGCGTATGTATCAAGTGCTACGGCCGCAACCTTGCAACCAGCAAGATGGTACAGAAGGGTGAAGCCGTAGGCGTTATCGCTGCTCAGGCCATCGGTGAGCCAGGTACACAGCTGACACTTCGTACGTTCCACGCCGGTGGTGTGGCAGGTAGTTCTACGACGAATGCCCAGATTGTTGCTCCACACAAGAGTCGTCTGGAATTCGACGAACTTCGTACGATAACCGCTCCAGCTACGAAGGAGACAGGAGAGAGGACTTTGGTAGTAGGTCGTTTGGCAGAAATGCGTTTCGTAGATATCGAGACAGGCATAGCGATGTCGACAGTTAACGTTCCATACGGTGCTGAGCTGATGTTTGGTGAAGGTGCAGTGGTTGAAAAGGGCGACGTGATAGCGACATGGGATCCATTCAATGCCGTAATCCTCAGTGAGTTTGAAGGTAAGGCTCAGTTCAACGGCGTGGTTGAAGGTGTGACCTACCGTGTAGAACTCGATGAAGTGACCGGTATGCGTGAACATATCATCACAGAGGCCCACACGAACCGTGGCAATATCGTTCCAGAATGTAATATCGTAGATGGCAGCGGTGAGATACTCCGCACTTACAACTTCCCTATCAACGGTCATATCGCCGTTGAGGATGGTCAGAAGATTCGTCCTGGCGACATATTGGTTAAGATACCACGTGCTGTGAACAAGGCAGGTGACATCACCGGAGGTCTTCCACGTGTGACCGAGTTGTTCGAAGCCCGCAACCCATCGAATCCAGCAGTAGTAGCCGAGATAGACGGCCAGGTTAAGATGGGCAGCGTAAAGCGTGGTAACCGTGAGATTATTCTCCGTTCACGTGTTGGTGACGAGCGCAAGTATCTCGTTCCACTGTCGAAGCAGATCCTCGTTCAGGAAGACGACTACATACGTGCCGGTACTCCACTTTCTGACGGTGCGATCACTCCAGCCGACATTCTGGCAATCAAGGGTCCAACCGCCGTTCAGGAATATATCGTGAACCAGGTACAAGACGTATATCGTCTGCAGGGTGTGTCGATCAACGACAAGCACTTCGAGATTATCGTACGTCAGATGATGCGCAAGGTGTCTATCAACGATCCAGGCGATACCCGCTTCCTGGAAGACGGTATCGTAGACAAGCTCGAGTTCTTGGAAGAGAACGACCGTATCTGGGGCAAGAAGGTAGTTACGGATGCCGGCGACTCAGAGAACCTGAGAAAGGGTCAGATTGTGACCGCCCGCAAGCTTCGCGACGAGAACTCATCACTGAAACGCCGCGATTTGAAGCAGGTACAGGTACGTGATGCCGTCCCAGCCACAGCAACACAGATACTTCAGGGTATCACCCGTGCTGCATTGGGTGCTACAAGCTTCATGTCAGCCGCATCATTCCAGGAGACCACAAAGGTTCTGAACGAAGCAGCTATAAGCGGCAAGGTAGACAACCTGGAGGGAATGAAGGAGAACGTGATTTGCGGTCACTTGATTCCAGCCGGAACAGGTCTTCGCGAGTTCGACAAGATTGTAGTCGGCTCGAAGGAAGAAGCATACGAGCGTCAGCTTAACCTGAACAAGTTTGACCCGATGAACGCTTTCGCAACGTTTAATACGAGTTTTTGATATTCAGTTGACAAGTTGACAAGTTAACAAGTTGACGAGTTGATTGTAGATATAAATGGCATGGTTTCCAGTAGATGGGGACCATGCTTTTTTAAAAATGAAAAATGAAGAATTATTTTACTTTTCGAGGACAAGCCTCTCACGCGCAACTGGATTTTAAAAAGAAAATTGAAAATTAAATAAAAATGGATTAATATTTTGTTGTAAGCGAAAAAAGATATAAATTTGCTGATTGAAGGTATATGACATGATAATTTGATATTATGCCTTATTGCCATAAATGAGAGTTATAGATATATTTTTAACTATTTAAATACCTAATTATTATCATGAAAAAAGGAAAAATATTCGGCAGTTTGCTTATGACGCTGCTGTGTGTAGTTGCGTTAGTGTCTTGCTCGAAGGATGACGACAAGAACGAGAAAGGCAAGAACGACCCGAGCCAGTTGGTTGTGACTGGCGGTGTTGACGATAAAGCAGACACATGGGCTGAGCTTGATGGCTTTCTGAACAATACCGACGATGAAGGCAATGTGACCGTATCCGTAGTGGAATACGGAATTGAGGTATGTCTAGATGACGGCAGCGAAGAGAAACGCTATGCCAGCAAGAACCTGAGCGAAGGCGAATTCTCGGTGAAGGTAACTGGTCTGAAATCCAATACAAGCTACAAGTATCGTGCTTATGCCAATATAGGCACGAAGTCGGCCGCCGACTATAAATATGGCAAGTATAAGACATTCTCCACCGAGAAAGCCGATGAGTCGACGTCTTATGAAGAAGGCGGCATCACCTACGAAATAAAATCCGCATCTCAGAAGACCGCCAAAGTTACAAAGATAGACGCCAGCGTGACAAGTGCAGAGATTCTGAACACCGTGCCTATCAAGGGTCAGGAATATAAAGTGGTTGAACTAATAGATGAAGTTGGTAAAGAACACACAAACCTGAAGAGTGTTACTATGCCATCTAACCTGACCACCATAGGCAATAGAGCATTTTCCAGATGTGAGAACCTGTCAAACCTTGAAATAGGTGAAAACGTTACGACTATAGGCGAGTATGCCTTCAGCAGCTGCAAAAGCCTGACAAACGTGAATGTACCAAATAAAGTAAAGACATTAAAAGAAAGAGCTTTTAGTTCTTGCGGTGAATTGAAGACAGTCACCTTGGGCAATGGAATCAGTAATATAGCAAATCATGCCTTTACCTATTGTTCAAAACTGGTATCAGTAAAGCTTCCTTCCAATCTCATAAGCATAGATGAAGGCGCATTCTATAGCTGCGAGAAACTGGGTTCTATATCTTTCCCATCAAGTTTGGTAGAAATCGGTTCAGAAGCATTTGCAGGATGTACTACTTTAAATAACATTACCCTTCCAACCAATTTGTCTTCTATAGGTGAAATGGCTTTTTATGGATGCAAGGCCTTAAACAAATTAACGGTCAACGAAAATCTGACAAAAATAGGAGGGGCTGCATTCTCATCATGTAATCTATCCACATTCACAGTGCCAAGTTCATGTACCGACTTGGGAACCAGTATTATTTCCAACAATTTCAATTTGACCAGTTGCACAATCAAAAGTTCTATAAGCAAGATTCCAAGCGCTATGTTTGGAGGTTGTCACTCACTTAAATCCATTGATATTCCGACTTCAGTCAGAATAATCGAAAGTAGAGCATTTGAATATTGTCGAGAGCTAACTATAGTTCGTGTTCCATCCAAAGTAACCGATATAGAAATAGAGGCATTTAGCGGGTGTACAAAGCTTAAAACGGTTCAAATGGGAGATCCGACCAATGGTTGTAATTTAAAATCCATACAATACCACGCCTTCCTTGACTGTACCGCAATACAAGCAATTGAAACCTACGCAAAAACTCCACCAAAATTGAACAGCAGTTTTGAAACTTCATTATATACTGATTGTAAATGGGTAAAAGTCCCTTCTGGAAGCTTAAAGGCATATCAAGAAGATGACTGGTGGAATAATTTCAAGTATTTGAGTGCTATGTCAAGCTATTGACAGACATGTTTATATAAAGAAAAAATGGCACGGCCCAATAAGAGGTCGTGCCATTTTTTCTTTTTAAGCAGGATACTTCCATTCCTATCGAAATCCTATTATTCTGACATAAAAGGTGATGGACGGTTAGAACTGAAAGAAAAGTCGTTTCTATAATTTCTTTGCTTCATTCCATAGTTTGTCCATTTCTTCGAGCGTCATGTCAGCGAGGTTTTTGCCTTGCTCTTTTGCCTTTGCCTCCACATAATTGAATCGATGAATGAATTTCTGATTTGTACGTTCGAGTGCGTTGTCGGGGTTGATATGATAGAGTCGAGCCGCATTGATGAGCGAGAACATGAGGTCACCAAATTCAGAAGTGGCTTTTTCCTTGTCCATGTTCTCCACTTCAGTTTCGAATTCGCTGATTTCTTCTTTCACTTTCTTCCAGACGTCGCGTCGTTCCTGCCAATCGAAGCCCACATTGCGCGCCTTATCCTGAATGCGGTATGCCTTGATGAGCGACGGTAGGGAATCGGGCACCCCAGCAAGCACAGTCTTGTTTCCGTCCTTTTCCTTGAGTTTTATCTGTTCCCATTTCTTTAGTACGTCGGCAGCGTTGTTAGCCACCTCGTCACCATAGACATGTGGATGTCGGAAGATGAGTTTGTCACACTGCTGATGGCACACGTCAGCCACGTCGAACACCCCTTTCTCCTGTCCAATCTTTGAATAGAACACCACGTGCATGAGCACGTCGCCAAGTTCCTTGCAGATATTCTTGTCGTCGTCCTTCATGAGTGCGTCGCAGAGTTCGAATGTTTCCTCTATAGTGTTAGGCCGAAGGCTTTCGTTGGTTTGCTTGCGGTCCCACGGACATTTTTCTCGGAGGTCATCGAGTACGTCGAGCAGTCGTCCGAATGCTTGCATTTTCTCTTCTTTTGTATGCATAATGATGTGTTTGTTATAAAATTTTGTACAAAGTTAGTGGAAAATGCTTGGATTGGGAAAAATATTCATAAATTTGTTGAAATGTTTTTTCTCACAGAAAGCACAGAGATTCACAGATTTTTTTTAGTCACGCAGAAAAGGATTATTATTTTTTCTCACAGAAAGCACAGAAAGTCACAGATTTTTTTTAGTCACGCAGAAATAAAGGAAAGGATTGCACAGGCAATGTTTTTTATAGAAAGAAAATTGACGTTAATAGGAGGAAAATTTTATTCAGAAAATCATATTTACCTATTCAAAAAATCATATATACCTATTCAGAAAGTTATTTATAATTATTCAACAAGAAATTTTAATTATGGGAAGAATATTATTATTGATTGGTATGCTGGTTGTTTGTAGCCAGAGAATGAGCGGCCAGGACTGGGAATTGGTATGGCATGATGAGTTTGATGTTGACGGCGTAGTTGACAAAGAGAAATGGGGTTTTGAACATGGTTTTGTAAGGAATCATGAATATCAGTGGTATCAGGAGGATAATGCATATATTAAGGACGGCATTCTGATGCTTGAAGGTCGTTTGGATTCAGTTGCAAACCCGAGGTATGATTCAGATAGCCGCAACTGGAAGCAGAGCCGCGAATATGCGAAATACACTTCTGCGAGCATCAATACTCGTGGCAAGTTCAGTTTCAAATATGGCAGGCTGGAGGTGCGAGCGCGTATACCGGCAGTGATGGGTTCATGGCCAGCGATATGGACGCTGGGCAACGATATGCCCTGGCCTTCGAACGGCGAGATAGACGTGATGGAATACTATCATGTAGGCGGTGTGCCACATATTCTTGCGAACATGGCTTGGGGCAATGATCGTCCTAACCAGGCTGTGTGGAACTCAAAGCGTATTCCCTACTCCCACTTCCTGGAGAAGGACCCTTACTGGAATGAGAAATTCCATGTGTGGGTGATGGAATGGGATGAGGATGAGATACGATTGTATCTCGATGATGAGTTGCTAAACAGTCAGAAGGTTGATGATGCAAAAAACGGACGTATTGGCCGCTATGAGCATCCATTCCGTCAGCCTCATTACATACTTCTGAACCTGGCTATCGGAGGAGACAACGGCGGTAAGCCTCAAGCTGACGCTTTTCCGATGAGGTATGAGGTGGATTATGTGAGGGTTTATGAAATGAAAAATGAAAAATGAAAAATTATTTTAGTTTTCGAGGACAAGCCTCTCACGCGCAACTGGATTTTAAAAAGAAAATTGAAAAAATAAGGGAAAGTGGGAAATTATGCGTATATTTGCAGATAGGAGGAATTTAAGATAAATTAGGAATTAGGAATTGGTGCCATGCGGACGGTGATTATTTTTAATTAGGAATGAGGTATTGGTGCCATGCGGACGGTGATTATTTTTAATTAGGAATGAGGAATTGGTGCCATGCGGACGGGATGCTTCACAAATTAAAAATTATAATTAAAAAATTGCCATGCGGATGGAGATTGGGATTAATTGAGATGTATTGGGATGTACTAAATACGAAATTATAATTAACATAAATTTTTTAAGAATATGAAAACGAGATTATTATTTGGATTATTGCTTATGATGCTTGGAGGCAGCATGGCATTGGTTTCGTCGTGTTCGAAGGATGACGACGATAACGAGGGCGATAATAAAGGCAGTATTTATGGTTGCTGGCAACGTCAGGATGACACGAGCAAACCTAATGAGCACTATTACTTCAGATTTACTGAGGACGGAAAATACACACGCTTGATAATCGAAGAAGATGAAGACGGTAATATCATCAAGAAAGAAGTTGACGAACAAGACATGACCGTTTCTGGCAACCGTATTTTCATGGGCTCATTTGTCTTCACTTATTCCGTGAATAACAACTGGCTGAAACTGAACATGATTGACCCAGATGACAATGACAAAGTGGTTCTGACTGCAAAAATGAGCAAGATACCAGAAAGCCAGTTTAACACATTGATGAATGCAAAGGTAGTAGATCCACTAAGTATCCACAAGCAATGGCTGACAACAGAAGTAGGAACAGTAGACCCCGCTTTTGCAGGAATATTCAGTGGCTTGATCCTCGATTTGACCGACGAGACTACCGGTTATATGCTACTTAGTCCAGCCAACGACATAATGACATACAAGAAAGGACACTGGTATGTTGCTCGAAAAGAAAATTACTGGGTTAAGCAATCGACTTCCACAACAGGAAAGGTTGGTTTTGGCAAAATGGAATATGAATACAAACTGAGTAAGACGGATTTAGAGCTTACCCTTGTCAGCAAGGGGTTGACAGCCCACTATACTGCAGTTGTGGATATAGTAGACGATGGTCCTATAGATCTTTAATAAATGAGTTATGCTGGGTTAGATGGTCGAGGGTTCTCCTCGACCCACCTAACCCACTAATAATTTTTTAAAATAATTTGTTATAAAAGCAAATGGCGAAGTATTCGATAGTAGTCCCAGTTTTCAATCGTCCTGATGAGGTAGACGAGTTGCTTATGAGTCTGACGCTTCAGAGCAATAAGGATTTCGATGTTGTCATCGTTGAGGACGGTTCGAAAAAGCCGTGTAATGATGTTGTTGCGAATTATGCCGACAAGCTGGATATCCACTACTATTCAAAGGAGAACAGTGGTCCCGGTCCGAGCCGTAACTACGGCGTGGAGCGTGCGAGTGGTGAGTATGTGTTGATACTTGATTCCGACGTGGTATTGCCAGAAGGCTATATAGAAGCCGTTGACAGAAGCCTATCGTCCAATCCATGCGATGCGTTTGGTGGTCCGGATGCAGCCCATGAGTCGTTTACCGATATGCAGAAGGCCATCAGCTACTCTATGACATCGTTTTTTACTACCGGCGGCATTCGCGGTGGCAAGCAGAAGCTCGACAAGTTTCACCCCAGGTCATACAACATGGGCATACGCCGCGACGTTTACAATGAGTTAGGCGGTTTCAGCAAGATGCGTTTCGGCGAGGACATCGACTTCAGCTACCGAATACTTGAGAGCGGTTATAAGACCGCGTTGTTTCCCGACGCATGGGTATGGCACAAGCGCAGAACCAACCTGGACAAATTTTTCAAACAAGTGTTCAATTCGGGCATAGCGAGGATCAACCTGTCGAAACGTCATCCCGGCACATTGAAACTGGTGCATCTGCTTCCGATGGTGTTTACTGTTGGAGTGATTGCATTGATTATCGCAGCTATTGTGATGCGTTTCTTAGCAATGAGTCCATCGATGAGTGATTGTTTCCGTGAGGGATTCCCTCTTGGCAAGACTCATATAGGCTGGTGGGCACTGCCGCTGGTTCCTATTGTGCTTTATATATTGCTTGTGTTTATCGATTCGTCGATACGTAACAAATCATTGGTCATCGGCTATCTGTCGATAAAATCATCGTTTGTCCAGCTTTTTGGCTATGGTTTCGGTTTTCTGACTGCGTGGTGGAAGCGCTGCGTTCTGAAGAAAGACGAATTCAGTGCTTTTGAGAAAAATTTCTACTAATTTTGGGTCACGCAGAAATATTAGGTATTTATTTTATTCTCACAGAAAACACAGAAAGTCACTGATTTTTTTGTCACACAGAAATAAAGGATTTTTATTCTCACAGAAAGCACAGATAGTCACAGATTTTTTTAAGTCACGCAGAAATAAAGGATTTTTATTCTCACAGAAAGCACAGATAGTCACAGAATTTTTTAAGTCACGCAGAAATAAAGGATTTTTATTCTCACAGAAAACACAGATAGTCACAGAATTTTTTAAGTCACGCAGAAATAAAGGATTTTTATTCTCACAGAAAGCACAGAAAGTCACAGTTTTTTTTGTCACGCAGAAATAAAGGATTTTTATTCTCACAGAAAGCACAGATAGTCACAGAATTTTTTAAGTCACGCAGAAATAAAGGATTTTTTATTCTCACAGAAAGCACAGATAGTCACAGATTTTTTTAAGTCACACAGAAATAAAGGATTTTTATTCTCACAGAAAGCACAGAAAGTCACAGTTTTTTTTGTCACGCAGAAATAAAGGATTTTTATTCTCACAGAAAGCACAGATAGTCACAGATTTTTTTTGTCACACAGAAATAAAGGATTTTTATTCTCACAGAAAACACAGATAGTCACAGATTTTTTTTGTCACGCAGAAATTTTGGAAAGGATTGCCTTACGGCAATGGGGGTTATAGAAAGAAAATTGACGTTAATGGGCAGAAAATTTTATTCAGAAAATAATAGATATAAATTTTTATCACAATAAAAGACGAGTTTATTTTGTAAGATTGTATGCAGTTGAATGAAGAGAAATATAGGCGATTGCTGGAAGACGACAGTCCACATATAGGTATAAAGGACATGCATGTGGACAGCCGTCCCCGTGAGAAATTGCTAAAAGAAGGCAAGGAGCGGTTGAGCGAGGCAGAGTTGCTGGCAATCTTGATAGGCAGTGGCAGCAGGGAGAAGAGCGCAGTAGAACTTATGGAAGACATCTTGCGCGACTGTGGCGACAGTCTTGCATTGCTCGACCGAATGACTCTTGAAGAGCTTCAGGGCTATAAAGGCATAGGGGAAGCCAAGGCTATAACAATCGTAGCAGCGTCAGAACTGAACAACCGCAGGCTTGAAGAGAAACTGAACGACAAGCTTCAGGACTTCAGCAGAACAGACACTGTATATAATTTTATGAAGGGCAAGGTTGCAACTCTGAGTTATGAAGAAAGCTGGGCCCTGTTTCTGAACAACAACGCCCATTTGCTTAGAGCTACAAAGCTAAGCCAGGGCGGAATGACGGGTACGGTTGTAGATGTGAGGATACTCCTCAAGCGGGCAATCCTAGCTGATGCCACTAACGTGATACTGGTTCACAACCATCCTTCGGGTAGCCTGCGTCCGAGTCGGGACGACGACAATCTGACGATGTCGGTTAAAAATGCTCTGGCAATGGTTGACATACGCTTGCTTGACCATGTGATTGTCACCGATGGTGGTTATTACAGTTATAACGAGATGGGAAGGATGTAGGTGCGCTACGCGCAAATGAAAATGAAAAATGAAAAAGTATTTATATTTTTAGTTGTCACGCAGAAATAAAGGAAATAAAAGAAATTTTTGTTCCTGGCGGAACGTTTTTTAAAAGGAAATGTGAATAATGAAAAAGTATTTTTAGTTGACGAGTAGACGAGTTGGTTGTTGTAGTAGGCGGATAATTCAAATTAAAAATAAAACAATAAAAACTGATTATATGGGAAAAGATATAACCAAATATGACATAGAGGAGAAGGTGGTTGAGATGCTGAAGACAGTATTCGACCCCGAAATCCCAGTAGATATATATAACTTGGGACTGATATACAAGATAGACGTAACAGATGAGTTTGACGTGAACATAGACATGACGCTTACGGCTCCAAACTGCCCTGCTGCCGACTTTATCATGGAGGACATCCACATGAAGCTGGAGTCGATACATGGTGTGAGGAACGTGAATGTGGAGCTGGTGTTTGAGCCCGAATGGGATAAGAGCATGATGAGCGACGAGGCACGTCTGGACTTGGGGATGGATTGAAAAATGAAAAATGAAAAAATAAGTAATGAAGAATTATTATTTTATATCAGATGCGCATTTAGGTTGTAGGGCGTTTGAGCATCGCAGGACAAAGGAGCGACGCCTTGTAAATTTTCTTGATGCAATCAAGGAAAAGGCTGAGGCTGTGTTTATGCTTGGCGATATATTCGACTTTTGGTTTGAATATAAGAATGTGGTTCCAAAGGGTTTCACCCGTGTTCTTGGTAAGATATGCGAGTTGACAGACCGCGGCGTTGAGGTTCATTTCTTTCAGGGCAACCACGACATGTGGTGTGAAGATTACCTTGAGAAGGAATGCGGCGTAATTCTTCATAAGTCTACATGCACGATAGAGCTATGTGGCAAGGTGTTTTATCTGGCTCATGGTCATAAGCTCGACAAAGTAGACGACGATTGGAAAACCCGTTTCATGTTTACCTGCTTTGAGAGTCGTACACTAAAGAAAATAGCCAAATGGATTCATCCTCGCTGGTTCATCAGTTTCGGCTACAGATGGGCAGAGAGCAGCCGTAAGAAGCACTTTGCTCCCAAGCCGTTTCTTGGTGAAGACAAGGAGGGACTTGTGTTGTTTGCCAAAGACTACTTAAAGACGCATCCAGATATAAATTATTTTTTGTTCGGTCATAGACATATAGAAGTGGACATATATCTTGAAGAAGAGGAGAAAGTAAGAAGACGAGAAGACGAGAAGGCATATAGGCGTGACAACGAAGATGTTTTGGCATCAATGAAACACGGTTGCCGCTTGATGATATTGGGTAACTGGTACGACTTGTTTACTTACGCCGTTTTTGATGGTGAGGATCTATTTATGGAGAGGTATGTAGAGGGTGAGACAGAGGTGTAGGATTGAATGAATTTTAGTTTTAGCAAACGAGGGTTAACGCTGGCAAGAAAGGCGTGCCTGACTCTTTTCGTAGATTGGTGAAAACAGGTTCTACGGCTTGACGGGCGCACTCAAGGTACGCCCCTACAGCAGATGGGTTACGTACAAAGACTTTAAGTGTATAGTAATTGTAAAATGAAGAATGAAAAATTATTTTAGTTTATAGAGAACTATTAATTTACGATTTAATTTATATTTAAATTTATATATTTTGTTTAGTAGACTATAAGACGAGTTATTTGTGGAAGAGATGTGGATTGGTGGATGAATAATGACAAAAATGCATTGTTATGCATTATTTTTCGCATAATTAGTTGCATATATGCAAAATAATTCTTATTTTTGCAGAGTTTTTATGAATAATATGCAAAACTAATTAAATATGAGCTTAAAAAGTGATCGTCTTGATTTGATTAAGATGATAATATCAAGCCGCGAGATAGGCAATCAGGAAGAATTGATTCAAGCCTTAAAGGCAGAGAATGTGACAGTCACCCAGTCCACATTGTCTCGTGACCTTCGCAAGATGAATGTGTCGAAGGCGATATCCGAAAGCGGTAAATCAGTATATGTTTTGGCAACAAATGCTATGTACAAGCGTATGCGTGAGCATCGACCTGTATCTGAGATGATGCACAATCCTGGCTTTGTATCACTTCGTTTTTCTAATAATTTAGGCATTATAAAGACACGTCCTGGTTATGCCAGCAGCATAGCTTATGATATAGACAGGAAAGATATCCCACAGATATTGGGTACTATAGCTGGTGATGACACGATATTGTTCGTTATAGAGGAAGGTGTATCGTATACAGAGATAAAGAGGGTGCTTGGAAATATACTACCGATATAAATGAAAAATGAATTTAGATTAGTTGACGAGTAAACGAGTAGACAAGTTGTTAGTGATGGTATGCGTGGGTTAAATGAAAAACGATAGGTTTTAATGCAAAATGAACATGAAAATGAAATATAAAGATAATATAAAGGTGTTGGTGGCAGATCAGTCGCATGAGAAATATGTAGACACAATAAATGCCACGATAAATGAGTCGGCGAAGAAGCGTGGTAGCGGTATTGCTTCCCGTACACATGAATATTTGCTTGGCAAGATGCGTGAGTGCAAGGCCATCATTGCATTATCTGGTGAAGAAGAGGAATTTGCCGGTTTCTGCTATATCGAGAGTTGGGGCAACAAGCACTATGTTGCTAACTCAGGTTTGATAGTAGTTGAGAAGTTTCGCAACCATCATTTAGCCACTCGCATCAAGGAAGCGGCATTCACATTGAGTCGTCTTCGCTGGCCGAATGCGAAGTTGTTTGGTTTGACGAGTCAGGCCGCCGTGATGAAGATTAACACGAAACTGGGTTATGTGCCTGTTACCTTTGCTCAGTTGACTCAGGACGATGCCTTCTGGGCTGGGTGTGGCACTCCGGATGACCCACACTGCATCAACTGCGACGTGTTATGGCGGACGGAACGTAAATACTGCATCTGCACTGCTATGCTTTATGACCCAAAGGACCATGAGGGTGAGCCGTTGCCAGTGGAGTTTTCTCCTGAGGTGTTAGAAAGGATTGAACAATTAAAAATTAATAATTAAAAATTAAAAATGAATATATATATATGTCAGAAAAGAAAAAAGTAGTAGTAGCCTATAGTGGCGGGCTGGATACATCCTATACTGTGATGTATTTGGCCAAGGAGAAAGGATATGAGGTATATGCAGCTTGTGCGAATACCGGAGGTTTTTCAGCAGCTCAGCTGAAGACAAACGAGGAGAATGCTTATAAGTTAGGTGCGACGAAGTACGTGACTTTGGATGTGACCAAGGAGTATTACGATAAGTCGCTTAAATATATGATTTTCGGCAATGTCCTTCGCAACAACTGCTATCCGATATCAGTGTCTTCTGAGCGTATTTTCCAGGCCATCGCCATAGCTCGTTATGCCAATGAGATAGGTGCATCCGCCATAGCCCATGGCTCAACAGGTGCTGGCAACGATCAGATACGTTTCGACATGACATTTCTGGTGATGTGTCCAAACGTTGAGATAATCACGTTGACTCGCGACGGCAACTTGAGCCGTCAGGAGGAGGTGGACTATCTGAATGCTCATGGTTTCAAAGCCGACTTCACTAAGCTGAAATACTCTTATAACGTAGGAATCTGGGGGACCAGCATTTGTGGTGGCGAATTGCTTGACTCGAATCAAGGTTTGCCAGAGACCGCCTATCTGAAACATCCACAGAAAGATGGGCCAGAGACTTTAAAGCTCGGTTTTGAGAGAGGTGAGCTAGTGAGCGTAAACGGTGAGTTTTTCACTGACAAGATATCAGCCATCAGCAAGGTAGAAGAGATTGGTTCTGCCTACGGCATTGGTCGCGACTGCCATGTAGGTGACACAATTATCGGGATCAAGGGCCGGGTCGGTTTTGAAGCTGCAGCTCCAATGCTTATCATCGGTGCCCACCGCTTTCTTGAGAAATACACCTTGTCGAAATGGCAGCAGTACTGGAAGGATCAGGTTAGCAACTGGTATGGGATGTTCTTGCATGAAAGCCAGTATTTAGAGCCTGTGATGCCAGATATAGAGGCAATGCTGACGAGTAGCCAGCGCAATGTGACAGGTGTTGTTACTCTTGAGCTTCGTCCATTGGGCTTTGAGACTGTGGGTGTTGATTCTCCAAACGACTTAGTTAAAAATAAGTTAGGTGAATATGGCGAGACTGCCAAAGCATGGTCGAGTGAAGATGCCAAGGGCTTTATCAAGGTGTCGAGCACCGCATTGAGGGCATATTATCTTGCCCATCCAGATGAAGAGAGGATAAGATAATATTAATTAGGAATTAGGAATTAGAAATTAGGAATGAGGAATTAGGAATTAGGAATGAGGAATGAGGAATGAGGAATGAGGAATGAGAAATTAGGAATGAGGAATGAGGAATTAGGAATTAGGAATGAGGAATGAGGAATGAGGAATTAGAAATTAGGAATGAGGAATTAGGAATGAGGAATTAGGAATTAGGAATTAGGAATTAGAAATTAGGAATGAGGAATGAGGAATGAGGAATGAGGAATTAGAAATTAGAAATGAGGAATTAGAAATTAGGAATGAGGAATTAGGAATTAGGAATTAGGAATTAGGAATTAGGAATTATTTCCATTCGGACGGGTGTTTAAATGAACAATTATTTTAGCTTTTATGGTCGGTGTCCAACGGTTAAAACATGTAGTACTTGAGAAGATTTGTAGGAGGGTTTAAAAATGTTATACGGCTGGACGGGCGCACACAAGGTACGCCCCAACAGTGGATGGGTTACGTACAACATCAAGATGAAGGCAGGCCCCAACAATGGAAGGGTTACGTACAACATCAAGATGAAATTACGCCCCGTGGCGGATGTGTAAGAGTTAAAATGAAAAATGATTTTGCAAAAAAAACAATAAAATGCAAAAACAATATAGATTATCCCAGAATGACAAGGTAATAGCCGGTGTATGTGGCGGTTTGGCTGAATATTTCAATATAGACCCTCTACTGGTTCGCATTGGTTTTGTGTTATTTTCATTCAGCTTTGGCGGAGGCTTGATAGCATATATATTACTTTGGCTATTGGCACCCAATCGTTGATTCCATATATACGAGAAACAGGATAAAAACATAATTTTTAGAAAAAGATGATACGAGTAGGAATATTAGGTGCAGCAGGATATACAGGCGGTGAGTTGATTCGCTTGCTTCTGAATCATCCTGGATGTGAGATAGTGTTTGCCAACAGCGGCAGCAATTCAGGCAAGAAGGTGTATGAAGTGCATGAGGGCTTGCTTGGTGATACAGAAATAGAGTTTACGTCGGATTTGCCATTCTGCGATGTCGACGTGGTGTTCTTCTGCTTTGGTCATGGCAAGAGTGCAGAGTTTTTATCTAGCCACATCATACCAGAGCATGTAAAGATTATTGATTTGGCCCAAGACTTCCGTTTGTCGGCTTCAGGCAACGACTTCATATATGGTTTGCCAGAGATTCATCGTGATTCCATACGAGTTTGCAATCACTTGGCAAATCCCGGCTGTTTTGCCACCTGCATCCAGTTGGGACTATTGCCACTTGCCAAAGCACGTTTGCTCAAACATGACGTAAGCGTGAACGCACTGACAGGCAGCACAGGTGCAGGTCAATCCCCTACTCCATCGACACATTTCTCTTGGCGGAACGGCAACATAAGCACCTACAAGGTATTCACCCATCAGCATCTTCACGAGATACGCCAGAGCCTTAGCGAGCTACAGGGCAGTTTGGACTGCAGCATCGACTTCATCCCTTACCGTGGTGATTTTGCGAGAGGCATATTCTGCACCAGCGTCGTAAGATTTGATGGCGATGAAGGAAGCGACACGAACCCTTCAGGCGAGATTCTGGCAAAGCTATATAAAGATTTCTATGCCGATTCTCCATTCACCCATTATGTGGACCGTGGTCTGGACTTGAAACAGGTGGTAAATACCAACAAGGCTCTTATTCATGTTGACAAATATGGCAACAAGGCCGTGGTTACTTCGGTTATTGACAATCTTCTTAAGGGTGCCGTAGGCCAGGCTGTTGAGAACATGAATCTGATGTTTGGTCTTGATGAGACGATGGGACTGAAGCTAAAGGCAGTGGCGTTTTGAATGAAAAATGCATAAGACGAGAGAGATAATAGGAAGTTAATAAACAAGATTTAAGATTATAAATATATGAATTTATTTGATGTATATCCGTTGTTTGATTTGACGATTGAGCGCGGAAAAGGATGTAGGGTATGGGACGACAAGGGCGAGGAATATCTTGACCTTTATGGTGGTCATGCCGTGATATCTATAGGCCATTGCCATCCCCATTATGTGGAGAAGATGACAGATCAGCTGGGTAAACTGGGTTTTTACTCCAATTCAGTCAAGAACCCACTTCAGGTTGAGTTGGCAGAACGATTGGGCAAGGTAAGTGGATATGAAGACTACCAGCTATTTTTGATTAACTCTGGAGCAGAGGCCAATGAGAATGCTCTGAAGTTGGCATCGTTCTACAATGGTCGTACTCGCATCTTGTCGGCATCGAAAGCTTTTCACGGACGTACATCTTTAGCCGTTGAGGCCACAGACAATCCAAAGATTATATCTCCCGTGAATTCCAACAATCACGTGACTTACCTGCCCCTGAATGATTTGAATGCTTGGGTTATGGAGATAGAGAAAGGCGACGTTTGTGCCTGCATCATAGAATGTATTCAGGGTGTTGGTGGCATAAGGCTCGTTGATCGCGACTTCCTCTATGGTCTTCAGAAGGTTTGTGAGGCACATAACACGGTTCTGATCTGCGACGAGATCCAATGTGGCTACGGTCGAAGCGGTAAGTTCTTTGCTCACCAGCATCTGGGTGTTCGTCCCGACCTGATAACCGTAGCCAAGGGTATCGGCAACGGTTTCCCTATGGGTGGTGTGCTTATCTCCCCAAAATTCACACCGATTTATGGACAGCTTGGCACCACATTTGGTGGCAATCATCTGGCTTGTGCAGCAGCTCTGGCCGTGTTGGACGTGATAGAGGATGAAAAACTGGTGAAGAATGCAGCAGTTGTGGGTGAATATTTGATGACACGCTTGCGGGATGCTTCTCTTGCTCATGTGGTTGATATTCGTGGTCGTGGTCTGATGATAGGTATCGAACTGGATGTTGCTTACAAGGAGATAAGGAACAAACTTCTGTTCGAGGAGCATTGCTTCACTGGATGCTCTGGCACAAATGTGTTGCGTCTTTTGCCTCCTCTGTGCCTGAGCAAGGATGATGCAGATGAATTTATCGAGAAGCTCAAGAGGGTGCTATAGAGTTTTATTGATAATTAGGAATTAGGAATTAGAAATTAGGAATTAGGAATGAGGAATTAGAAATTAGAAATTAGGAATGAGGAATTAGGAATTAGGAATTAGAAATTAGGAATGAGGAATGAGGAATTAGAAATTAGGAATGAGGAATGAGGAATTAGGAATTAGGAATTAGAAATTAGAAATTAGAAATTAGAAATTAGAAATTAGAAATTAGAAATTAGAAATTAGAAATTAGGAATGAGGAATGAGGAATGAGGAATGAGAAATTAGGAATGAGGAATGAGGAATGAGGAATGAGGAATTAGAAATGAGGAATTAGGAATTAGGAATTAGGAATGGTTGCCTTGCAGACGTTTTTTTATTTCTCTATAATTCTTAGAAGTTTTAGAATTATTTGTCCTTGCTGACAGTTTTTTCTACATATTTATGAATTATATAAATAAAAAAGAGGCCGGAGCCTCTTTTTTATATTTTGATGTGTTATATAGTTTGTTGATTTTGGTATTATTTTCCGATCATTTTTAGTAGAGCCGTTGCAGCAACTTCTCCCTGAGCCGCTTCTCTCCTGAGTTCAGTCAGTTCTTCATCGCCTTTCTTCGGGTTGTTTACCCCTTTAGTAGCCCACTGTTTAGCTTTTTTCATGTCACCGGCATAGAAATAATGTTTTGCAAGTGCTACCTGTCCAGCCGCACAATCCTGTCTTGCTGAACTGAGGAAATATTTGAATGCTTTTTCTGGGTCTTTAGCCACGGCCTTTCCTTTTTTGTAGCACCTTCCCACCTGGAACTGAGCTTTTGGATGTCCTTGAGCCGCAGCCTTAAGATACCATGCAAATGCTTTCTTATTGTCTTCGTGCACTCCCTCACCTTTATCGTACATTCTTCCTAATCGATACTGTGCTTTTTTATTGCCTTTTTCAGCAGACTTGAGCATGATAGGAAATGCCTGTGTGAATTTTCCAGCATCATAGAGAGCCTTGCCTTGGTTGTAGAGTTGCTCAGCATTCTGTGCCATCAATCCCGATGACAAGCTTAGGAAGATCAGTGTGAGTAGAATTTTGGTTTTCATAATGTTGTTGTTTTTGTATTCAATTTAAAATTAGACTATCCGTTGAGTGAAAGGTTTAAGTATATAAGAATCGTTTTATATTTCTTTTCGGTGTTTTCTCGAACTCCGTGTCACGCGGTTCAAGTTTAGAAACCTTATAGAATGACGGAAGCATGGTGTTGACATGTTTGCAATATCGGTCGAGCTGACTGTTGAAGTCTTCTCTCGTCATTCCATGAGCTTTAAGTGTGTCGTCTGAAGTATAAACCAGTCCGATGAGTTTGTCGTTACGCTGAATAACCACACACTCGTCAATCAGAACGTGAGATATGAATTTCTCTTCAATTTCCTCTGGATAGATATTCTGTCCGCTTGCAGATAGCAGCATATTCTTCTGTCTTCCTCTAATGAATACGTTGCCATCGGCATCCACAGTTCCGAGGTCACCAGTGTGTAGCCATCCCTCTTCGTCGATAGCTTCTTTAGTTGCCTCTTCGTTTTTGTAGTATCCAAGCATGACGTTCATACCTTTGACACATATTTCTCCTTCAATGAACTGTGGGTCTTTGCTTATGACCTTCAGTTCCATTCTTGGCACACATCGTCCGCACGATCCTTTTACAAATTTCTTCCAGTCGCTATAGCATATAATCGGGCCACACTCAGTCATTCCATATCCGACAGTATATGGGAACTTAATTTTGTGCATAAATTCCTCCACTTCCTTATTGAAAGCAGCACCTCCAACAATAACCTCGTAGAAATTGCCACCAAATACATTTTTCAGTCTTTCCCTTATTTTCTTGTAAATGATATTCTTTACAAAAGGCAGCGACATAAGCCTTCTCATTTTTTTAGTCTGCAACATAGGGAAGACCTTGCTCTGTATGATTTTTTCGATGATGAGAGGAACAGCAATGATAACATCTGGTTTTACATCTGAAAGGGCCTTAAGCAACACAGTTGGACTTGGAGCTTTGGTAAGGAAATGTATGTGTCCTCCCATGCATAGTTCGTAGATGAATTCGAAGGCGAATCCATACATGTGTGCCATAGGCAGGAGTGACAGTATTGCACACTGCTCCTTAAGCCCGAGTTTTTCGTCGGCAAATGCCACATTTGACCAAATCGTTCGGAATGGTATCATCACTCCCTTTGAGTGTCCTGTTGATCCAGATGTATAGTTGATTAGTGCCAAATCGTCGGGTTCGTCTTTCTCGAAAGCCACCTCTTCTGGTTTGATATAATACTTGTCGGCAGATTCGCCAACGCAAGTTATATCCCATATATCGCAAGCCTTGAATCCCTCCTTATTAATTTGTTTGAATGTACTGTCTATCTTAGATTTGGTGGCCGATCCAGCAAAAAGTATTTTTGCATCGGAGTGTTCAACGACGTTAACTATTTGTTCACCGTTGAAATCCGCCAATATGGGAACAGCAACTGCCTTATATGTGATAATAGACAGTAGGGCTACTCCCCAGTAGCTTGAATTCTTGTCGCAAATAGCAATTTTATCCCCCTTTTCGATTCCCTTTAGCTTATAGATTTGATGCAATCTATTTATTTGTGCAGCCAAATCCTTGAATGTAAATGCAATATTGGAATCATAGTCAGACAGAGCCGTACAATCCCAATGTCTTTGAATAGTAATCTCCAGCACTCTGTTTAGAGAGCGGTTATCTTGCATATAGTCCATGGAAAAACCGGTTTTGCGCATTTGTATATCTTTTGTGCAAAGATAATAAAAAAAACAAATTGTCGATAAGAAAAAGTGAATAATTTAGCTAATAAAGGTATTTTAGGTGTTGATGTAGCTGAAAATTGGCATAAAATGGTTAACTTTGTAGGATAATATTTTTAAAATTAGGAATGAGGATTTAGGAATTAGGAATGAGGAATTAGAAATTAGGAATTAGGAATGAGGAATTAGGAATGGGAGCCATGCTGATGCTATATTTAACTAAAAAATGTAATATAAAAATGTAATAAAATAATAGAAATGAAACGAGGATTATTTTTTGTTGTAATTATGTTGTCGTGTATGACTATGAGAGGTCAGGATGTTAACGACCCAATATGGAAAGACATCAATGGTGTGAGGGATTTGACATTGGACTCATTGTCTAAGGCCAATCAGGCTCGTCCAGTCAGCGGTTCCTCCCGAGTAGGTGATAATCCAGTGTTATTCCTCGTAGGAAACAGTACTATGCGTAACGGCACTCTTGGCAACGGCAACAACGGCCAGTGGGGCTGGGGATATTTTGCTCATCTGTTTTTCGACAGCAATCATATAACAGTTGAGAACCATGCTCTTGGCGGCACAAGCCCACGCACCTT
>Ga0247611_10001367_pt1 | contig 43632 bp, 36 predicted proteins | sample 177DNAGHGhighgp2_FD_192422 | JGI IMG/M metagenome (GOLD analysis project Ga0247611, IMG submission 192422) | Sheep rumen microbial communities from Palmerston North, Manawatu-Wanganui, New Zealand - 1770 DNA GHGhigh gp2 | ecosystem: Host-associated > Mammals > Digestive system > Stomach > Rumen... | reverse complement strand
GAGCAGGTTCATGGCAACCTTGGTCTGACGCTCAACGAAACGATTGTAGGATATTGTCTTAGGGAAGTCTTTCTTCATGTGTTGGCATATATAACCCAGATAGAACGTCTTTAAATCTCGAAAATGGGAAGTGTGGAACAATACGAGGATTGTCATGATTTCACTGTCGGACATTCGTCCCTTGCGGTTGCGATGGCGCTTGCTGGAGTCCTCAATTACATGTTTTTTCAGTTCAATCTCAAAATATTTACAAAATTCATTGAATATACAAAAAATTTCCACTAAATTTGCAGTATCCATAGGTGTGGGGATTAATGTTTAAACTATTTGATTATCACCTATAAAGTTACTAAAAAATCTTCACACCTACAACTTTTTTAACACTTTTCTTATACCGAACTCACGTTATATATAATTATTGTTGTTCTTATATGAACATTAAAATCTATAAAAACCAAAGTACTCTCTTCGGATTAGATAGAGGATTTACAGACTTGCTAAAATTCTTATCTTGCATTCTTATAGCTTTGCATCATTACTCACAATATGCTATTGGTGAAGAATCTTTGTACAATGGCATTTACTACATACTAGCATGGCAAGGTGGTTATATTGGAGTAGCAATATTTTTTCTTTTGTCAGGATATGGTCTTATGAAGAGTGATATGGTAAATCATCTGAATTTGATTCAGTTTGTCAAACGAAGAGTTCTACGTATTTATCTGCCAGTTGTGATAGCTAGTCTCATTTGGCTTCCAATATATGCAAATTTGTGGCCAGAAAAGTATTCTTTGGGTGAATTGTTTATACAGGCTTTAGGAGGTGGAAATTATTGGTTTTTAGACGGAGTAATGTGGTTCGTATGGGTTTTGTTACTATTATATCTCACATTCTTTGTATATACTGTATTACGTAAATATTCAAAAAAAATAGATTTGTTGTTTTTAATCATATCCACTATAATTATTTATTTATTCGTACATAGTCAATTGTCAAATATTTATGCTGTTTCTATACCATTTTTCACATTAGGGGTATTGCTTGCTAGATATCCTTTTCAAAGTCAGCTTTTACTAAGGAAAGGTGTTTTTGTTATGGCGATTGAACTTGTGGCTTTACTCTCTCTCTCTCTCTCTCTCTCTCTCTCTCTCTCTAGAAACAGTCATTTAGCCATACATGCAATCGCAAATTATATGATAATATTCATCTTTCTGTTTTGTTGTTCTCGTTATATAATTCGAGCAGAAATCCCTAAATGGATTGGTCGAAGTTCATTTGATGTTTATTTAGTGCACCACAAGGTACAGATGACAGAGGTTGCATTATTACCCACTGTTCCTCTTTGGCATTTTATACTAACATCGGCTTTAGCTACATTTGCTTTCTATTGGATAAGAAAATTATTACACATTTAATTTTAATATGGATACCCAGCCCTTAATATCAATCATAGTTCCAGTATACAAAGTAGAAAAATATTTGGACAATTGTGTGCAAAGCGTATTAGCGCAGTCATATCCAAACTGGGAACTATTATTGATTGATAATGCATCTCCTGATAATTGCCCAGAACTATGCGATGACTATGCCAGAAAGGATGCTAGAATAAAATCATTCCATGTTACAGAGAATCGAGGCGTTTCTTCTGGTAGAAATAAAGGTGTTGAAGAAGCTGTTGGTGAGTATATTACTTTTCTTGACTGCGACGACACTTTCAACCCAGACTTCCTAAAAGAGATGCTTTGCCTATGTATTGAGAATGATGCGGATATGGCTCAGTGTGCCCATATTAGGGGTGATAATTATAAGTTCCCTATTTTCACACAGAAGAAAGAAACTGGTATTTTTGACAATCATACTATTTTTATCTCTGAAACTACAAACATTGTGGTGTGGGGAAAACTATATCATCGTAGTATCTCGAAAGATATCTTATTCCCATACGGCAAATTCTATGAGGATGACCATACTACTTGGAGGTATTATTTCAGAGCTAAGAAAATAGTAGTAACTAACCAACCACTTTATTACTACTATATCAACAAGGATAGCACGATGGTTCAGCTGACTAATAAGCCGTCTCTATCATACGTTGAAGCATACGAAGAGCGTATAGCTTTTTTTAAAGAAAAAAATATGCCAGACCTTGTTGACTGCTCTAATCTCCAACTTTGTAAGTCATTTACTTTGGCTTACCATAATCAATTGTACACTTCGGAACAAAAGTCTTTTATTAGAAAACGCTTTCATGAAAGTTGGAAAGAACTGCGTGGCTCAAAATATATAAAATTCAAATATAAAGTGTTGTTCCAGATGTTTGACATAATGCCTCAGCTGGCAACATTTTTAGCAAATAAACTGCATTAAATGAAAGTATTGTTAATCATTGACGAGATGTGGAACGACCAGATGCATCCAAATAATGTTTTGAGCAACTGGTTTACTGGTATGGATGTGGAACTGGCAGCTATATGTTGTAATCCTGGAATCCCTAAGAATCATTGTTGCTATCAGTATTTCCAAATAACAGATGCAATGATGGTCAAATCAATTTTTGGGAGAAGAGCAGGAAGAGCATTTTCTATAACAGAAGAACAAATGTATGGTAAAGGAGAAAGCACTTCTGCTGAGAAGGTGCCAGAGCGTTTTTATGCCTTCATGAAATCTATAACTAATAATATGGTATATGTAATAAGAGATTGCATTTGGCTTTTAGGAAGATTCGATTTGAAGGCCTTAAAAAAATTTGTTATGGACTTCTCACCAGATATTGTGTATTGCCCTCGTATGTTCACACCCAAGATGTGTAGGCTAGAAAATAAAGTGAGAAAATATACAGAAGCTCCTTTCGTGGCATTTGTGGCTGACGATGAAGTCTCATTAAAACAATATAACTGGTCACCTATATATTGGGTCAGAAGATTGTTGAATTTAAAACGTTTTAAGAAACATGTAAAACTTTATAAGCATTACTACACATTCTCTAAAGACCAGTGTAATGAGTATAAAATGAAATATGGTGTACCATCTTCTACTTTATACAAATGTGGAGACTTCTCAAATGAAGAAAACCATAAGAAAATAGGACAACCTATCAGGCTTATCTATGCAGGTTCCTTATACTGTAAAAGATGGAAAACACTAATTGCTCTTGGAAAGGCATTAAATAACATAAATAAAGCTGAATTGAGAATGGTGCTTGATGTATATACAAGAACAAAGTTGTCAAAGAAGGCTTTAAAAGAATTCGAAAAGTGTCATCATGTGAATATGAAAGGTGCGGTTCAACCAGAGAGCTTAATTGATATATACAGAAATGCGGATATTGCTCTTCATGTTGAATCTTTTGAAAAAAAATATAAATATATTACTAAATGGTCGTTTTCTACTAAAATTATCGATTTGCTCGCCTCTTCTTGTGCTATCATGGCTATCTGTTGGGAGCAACATACTGGATATAAATATCTCAAAGAGAATGATGCCGCTTTTTGTATTTCGGACTATTCAAAGATTGATAACATGTTAGAGCAAATTGTAAATAATCCCAACATGATAAAAAAGTATGCACATAAGGCATGGATATGTGGGGTAAAGAATCATCTAAAAGTTAATATTCAGAATCAAATTTATACAGATTTTCAAACAATTATAGCATCATGAAAGTAGTTCTTTTGGCAGGAGGATTTGGCTCTCGTATATCTGAGGAATCTATATTTAAGCCAAAACCCATGATTGAAATTGGAGGAATGCCAATTCTTTGGCATATTATGAAAGAGTATTCTTATTATGGACACAACGAGTTTATCATTTGTGCTGGATATAAGCAGGAATATATAAAGACATGGTTTGCCAATTATTTTCTATACAATTCAGATGTGAGTTTTGACTGGCGAAATAATAAAAATGAAATGACTGTACATCATAGCCATCTGGAGCCATGGAAAGTTACTGTAGTTGACACAGGATACAACACCATGACAGGAGGACGAATTAAACGAGTCCAGGAATATATTGAAAACGAGACGTTTATGATGACGTATGGAGATGGCGTATGCGATGTCGACATTAATAAGTTATTGGAATTTCATAAAAAGCATGGAAAGAAGGCAACACTAACTGCTGTTAAGATGAAACAGGAAAAAGGTGTGTTGGAAATCACAAAAGACATGAATGTTCGTTCGTTTAGAGAAAAGAATGCCAACGATGGAGCTCCAATCAATGCTGGTTATATGGTATTGGAACCATCTGTATTTGACTATATAGATGGTGATTCTCAACCATTTGAAAGAGAACCGTTGGAACGCCTTGCAAGTGAGGGCGAACTGATGTCTTATATTCATGAGGGTTTTTGGCAGTGCATGGATAATATACGTGAAAAGAACTTGCTGGAAACTTTGCTTGAAAACAACACCGCTCCATGGAAACGCTGGGAAAGAGACGTCCCTATTGATAAAGTTAATAAATAACAATAAAATAATGGTTTTATTACTTAATGATTTTTATAGGGGCAAACGGGTTTTTGTATCTGGTCATACTGGATTCAAAGGCTCATGGTTGTGTAAGATGCTGACCAATGCAGGTGCAATTGTTACTGGTTATTCTTTAGCTCCTAATACAAATCCCTCTTTGTTTGAAATAGCAGAGTTGGAAAAAGATGTTGTCTCGGTGATAGGAGATATCCGTGACTATGCTTCTTTAAAGAAAGTTTTTGATCAGGCGCAACCTGAAATTGTCATCCATTTGGCAGCTCAGCCAATTGTCCGTGATAGTTATAAAGACCCTGCGTACACTTACGAGACCAATGTGATGGGGACGGTGAACATTTTGGAATGTGTTCGTAATAGTAATTGTGTGAAATCATTCCTTAATGTCACTACAGACAAAGTGTACCTGAATAAAGAATGGGAATGGGGATATCGTGAGAATGAAGAACTTGACGGATATGATCCATATAGCAATTCTAAATCATGTTCGGAATTAGTTACTCATAGTTATAAGCGAAGCTTTTTCACCGATAAAAAAGGGAAGTCCATTGTACCAATTTCAACAGCACGTGCAGGTAATGTTATAGGGGGTGGGGATTTCTCCAATGACCGCATTGTTCCAGATTGCGTGCGAGCTGCTATGAATCATGAAACTATCATAGTTCGAAACCCTTACTCTACTCGCCCATATCAACATGTGCTTGAACCGTTATATGCATATTTGATGATTGCGGCTCGTCAATATGAAGACAACAGCTATGCGGGATATTACAATGTGGGGCCGGATGATGTTGATTGTTTTCAGACTGGGGCTTTGGTTGACTTGTTTGTCTCCAAATGGGGAGAGGGCTTGAAATGGATTAACAAGTATGACGGAGGACCTCACGAGGCGAGTTTTTTAAAACTTGATTGCTCAAAATTAAAAGCAACATTTGGCTGGCAACCTCGATGGAAACTTACCGAAGCTATGGATAAGATTGTCGAATGGAGTAAGTGTTGGCTTGCTGGAGGTGATGTACGTGCTTGCATGGACAATCATATTGACGAATTTTTAACTGGATTCAAAGGATGAAGAGCGTAATAGTAACTGGTGCCAATGGCTTTATTGGTAGCACCTTGGTTAACAACCTCCTAAAGAATGGAGTTGAAGTGGTGGCAATTGACGTCTCTTTTGCAAATTCAAGGATTATTGAAGGAAAACGGCTTGTTAAATTGGAATTGGGATTGGATGATATAGAGAAACTTAAGGCACTTATTCCTATCAATAATTATGATGCAATGTACCATTTTGCATGGGCAGGTGTTAACGGACCAAGCAAAGCAGACCCTACCATACAACTTGGCAATATACAGTTGGGAATTAATTGTGCCCAATTATGTAAAGTAATTGGTGTTAAGAAACTGCTTTGTGCTGGTACTGTAGCTGAACAGGCTGTGAATAGTCTTCCTCATTTGACACGGACCAGTGATGGTATGATGTATGGCGTTGCTAAGCATTGTGCCCATCTGATGTTGGAAGATTTCTGCAAGAATATAGGACTTGACTTTGTTTGGATGCAGTTTTCAAATATCTATGGTGTTGGTAATAAAACGGGTAATTTGGTAAGTTACACACTTGCCGAATTAATGAAAGGTAATGATGCAGTATTCGGACCAGCAGTACAACCATATGACTTTATATATATAGATGATTTATTGGAGGCTGTATATAGATTAGGTACTTATGAAACCAATCAAACATGTTATTACATTGGTTCAGGGGCTCCTCGTATCTTGAAGGATTATTTATTGACTATTGGTGAGTTGACGGGAAAGAAAGAAAAAATAGTAATAGGAATGCGTCCAGACGATGGTATCAAGTATGATTTCTCCATGTTTGATACAACATCACTGAAAAAAGTGATTGGCAACTATGTGAGTACTTCTTTTGAAGAGGGTATTGTAAAAACGATTAACTGGCTAAAAAGAATATAACAAAAATGATTACAAAATTTGCTTTTGAAGAATTAGACCTTAAAGGAGCATATAAAATCCAACCATTTTATGCAACAGATGAACGTGGAGGTTTTGTTAAAGATTATAACATTGACATATTTAAGGACAAAGGTATTAATCACGAATTAAAAGAAGTTTTTTATACCATTTCTAAACGTGGGGTAATTCGAGCTTTACATTTCCAATTATTTAGACAACAGGCAAAGTTGGTACGGTGCATTAGTGGCCACGTTTATGATGTAATAGTTGACCTACGGCATAACTCACCGACATTTGGGCAGTGGAGAGGATTCCATCTTACAGGCGAGAATCAAGTGGAACTATATATCCCGGAATTTTTTGGACATGGCTATCTTGTTATTGAGGATTCTGTTGTTTCTTACAAGTGTGGAGAAGTTTTTTATAGTGAAGGAGACTCAGGAATAATGTACAACGACCCTGACATTGATATTCATTGGCCTATGGATATGATTGGGGGAATAAAAGAACTTATTATATCTGAAAAAGATATGCATTTAATGAGTTTAAAAGATTACTGTCTTATGTCTTAAGGGTCAAGATGAAGAAGGTTCTTGAAATAATAAACTTGCCAGGTTCTGCAATTAATTTTATAGGAGGCCAATTTAAATACCTTCGTGAGCAAGGTGGCTACGAGATGCATTTGATTTGTTCTCCAGGAGGTGGAATAGAAGAATTCTGCCAAGAAAATAATGTGAAATACCATCCTATCCAACTAAACAGACAGCTGTCTGTCATCCAAGATATAAAATCTCTTCGCAAAATATGCCGATATATAAAACATGAGCATATTGATGTTGTAATAGCCCATCAGTCAAAAGGAAGATTGCTGGGAATGATTTCGTGTGCTATTACTGGAGTAAAGTTCAGGATTGTTTTTGCTCATGGTGTTGTATATGAAACCATGACCGGACTCAAGAGATGGTTGATGATGAAGAATGACAAGTTTGTCTCCTCTCTTGCAACAAAAGTCGTTTGCGTGAGTGACTTTGTTAAACAGAGAAGGATGGCTGACCGTATAGACAAGCCAGGAAAAACAGTCCTATTGGGTCGAGGCTCTTGCAATGGTCTCGATACTATTAATAAGTTCAACCCACTTTTGGTGTCACCACAAGATGTTGAGCTCTTGAAACAAAAATATGGTATAAAATCTGACGATTTTGTCGTTGGATTTTGTGGCCGATTAGTGAGAGATAAGGGAATCATCGAATTGATTGAAGCCTTTAAAACTCTTGTGGAAAAATACCCAAAGAAAAGCATAAAACTACTTATTATTGGTGAACCGGAAAAAAGAGATGGATTGCCAGAAAACACATTGCATTATTTAACTCATACTGACAGGATTATTTTTACAGGAATTATACCTTATGCCGATATTCAAAATTATTATCTGCTAATGGATGTACTGGTACTTCCAACTCATCGTGAAGGATTTGGTATGGTTGCTGTTGAAGCATCTGCAATGGAACGTCCTGCTATAGTATCAAGTTATACAGGATGTGCAGAGACCATTATTGATGGTGAAACGGGATTATATATAGACAAAACAGCATCCTCTATTGTGGCAGCAATAGAAAAATGTTTCGATAAAGATTTTTCTCGAAAATTGGGCCTTAACGGGCGTCGTTTTGTAGTTGAAAACTTTGAACACACGATAATTCGCAAGCATGTATTAAACCTTATTAATTCAATTGTCAATTAATGGAAAAGAAAGAATTTAGTTTTACATACAGAATGTTAAGAGCAATTGGCCTATATTATTCTGAAGAAGAATATGGTCAAGTTACCTTTGGATTCTTTATAAAAAAAGTATATCGCACTTATAGAAATGCATTCATATCACGTTTTCTGATGGATTCGTTTCTTATGTGTCCTATCAATGTTAGAAAATGGAATCCTTGGTTAGTAAAATGTATGGGAGTACATATTGGTAAGAATGTTGCTATAGGTGATCACGTCCGTATAGACAGCGGCCATGCGGATATGATTTATATTGAGGATTATGTACAACTGACAGGAGGATGCCGTATACTTGCTCATAAGCGAGATCTTTCAGACTATCATGTAGGAGATAATGCTGCTGATTTTGGTTATAAAGTTCTTCCAGTGAGACTATGTAAAGGATGCCAGATTGGTATGGAATCTATGATAATGCCTGGTGTGACTGTTGGTGAGGGGGCGATAGTTGGAGCGGGTTCTCTTGTGTCAAAGGATATACCTGCATGGACAATAGCAGTAGGCCGTCCTGCAAAAGTGGTAAAAGAAATCCCTCATAGAGAAATTGAAAAGCAATGAATATTCTGACTTATGACATTGAAGAGTGGGCTATAGCCAAGACTGAGGGCTATGGTACGACACAGAAATATGCCGAATATGATGAATACCTGAATCGTATCCTCGATGTTTTAGATAGCCGAAGCTTTAAAGCGACTTTCTTTTGTACAGGTATGATGGCTAAAGAATTTCCAAATGTAGTAAAACTAATTCTGAGTCGTGGACATGAAATTGGGTGTCACTCAAATAGACATACCTGGATGAACAAATTGACAGAGGATGAGGCAAGAGAAGATACACATATTGCTGTTGATTCACTCGAACAATGTATAGGTCAAAAGATATTATGCTATCGTGCTCCAGCTTTCTCAATTGGTGAAAACAATAAATGGATGTTCGATATATTAGCAAACGAAGGCATAACCACAGACTCGTCTATTTATCCTGCAGTAAGAGATTTTGGAGGATTTCCTTCTTTTACTTGTCAGGAACCTTGCATTGTCAAATATAATGATGTAAGTTTGAAAGAATATCCTATTTCTATGACTCAAATTCTGGGTAAGCAGATAGCATATTCAGGAGGTGGGTATTTCCGATTTTTACCATTGAAATTTATAATAGGACGGATAAAAAAGAGTGGATACACTATGTGCTATTTCCACATAAAAGACTTGTTGATAGAAAAAGGAGGAGTGGCGTCAAGGGCTAAATATGAAGAATATTATAAAGAGCCAGGGACTCTGAAGAATCGATACTTGCGATATTTAAAAGCAAATGTTGGCAAGAGGGGGGCTTTTTCAAAGATGATAAAGCTTGTCAAGTCAAAATCATTTGTTAATATGGAAGAGGCAAATAATTTAGTAAAATGGGAAGAGGTGCCAATGGTTGATTTTACAAAATAATTTAATGACATTAAATTCAAAACGGTATCTCTTGTTGCTGTCTACCTTAATCAGAGTGTCTAAATGTGTAGTATAGATGCGTTAAACAGACATCTTAATGATAAGTAACAAAATAATGGGCAGAAGGAACTGAAAAATGAAATCAAAATTGTAATTTTCATTTAAAAATTTTACATAGTGTATAAACATTTTTTTAAGCGTTTCCTGGATTTTTGGATTTCGCTCATTGCCATTATTTGTGTTAGCCCAATACTGTTATTGGTAACCATTTGGCTCCATTTTGCAAATAAAGGAGCTGGAGTTTTTTTTACTCAAGAACGTCCTGGATTAAACGCAAAGATATTTAAGGTCATTAAATTCAAGACAATGACGGACGAACGGGATTCAAATGGTCAGTTGTTACCGGACGAACAACGATTAACCAAAGTTGGGAAATTTGTTCGGAGCACCTCAATTGATGAATTGCCCCAATTAATCAATGTCTTGAAAGGGGATATGGCATTGATTGGACCAAGACCTTTACTTCCCAAATACTTACCACTCTATAGCAAAGAGCAGATGCGCCGTCATGAGGTAAGACCAGGTATTAGTGGCTGGGCACAATGTAATGGGAGGAATGCTATAAGTTGGACTGAGAAATTCAAACTAGATGTTTGGTATGTCGATCATTGTACACTAAAGAATGATGTTAAAGTGATATTTATGACTATAAAAAATGTGTTGATGCGAAAAGATATCAATTCTGCTACTTCAGCAACAATGGAAGCATTTAATGGAAATAACTAAAAAAACTAATAATAAATATTTAGATATGGTTAAAGATATTGCTATTTATGGAGCAGGAGGCTTAGGAAGAGAGATAGCGTGTGTTTTACAAAAAATCAATGAAATAAATAAAACCTGGAATCTTATAGGATTTTTTGACGACGCTTTAACCCCTGGCACAGACTGCCCTTATGGAGTAGTATTGGGAGGCATGGATGCTTTAAATAAATGGAAAACACCCTTGTCTATAGTTGTAGCCATAGGCTCTGTAAAAGGTTTAAAAAATGTTTTAGAAAGAATAACAAACCCTCTTGTTGATTTTCCGAATATTATTGCACCATCAGTGTTTTTCTTTGATGAAGAATCTGTTAAAATTGGGAAGGGAAATGTTATAACATTTTCATGTCGTTTGAGTTGCAATATACAAATAGGAGATTTTAACATCATGAATGGTGGAGTTTCGTTTGGCCATGACGTGTCAATAGGAAGTTTTAACATAATGTTCCCAGAAACACGCTTGTCAGGACAAGTTCACGTGGGCGATCGTAATTTCTTTGGAGCACGAACTTTTGTGGCGCAAGGACTAACCGTTGGAAGTGACACGAGAATTGGTGTCGGAAGTGTCATATTGCGAAATACTAAGGATGGCTTTCTTTATATGGGGAATCCTGCAAAAAAAATAATCATTTAATAATTAATTAAAAATAATCAAATTATGGAAGTTACAGTTTTTATTGAAAAATTTGCTGAGGCACTCGATGTTGAACCATCAGTTTTGAATGAAAATACTGAATTTAGAGAACTGGATGTTTGGGATTCGATGGTTTATTTATCTGTAATAGCAATGTTGGATGAAGAATATAATATTCAGATTGAAAATGCGGAATTTAAGAATTTAAAAACTATTGGAGATATTATTAATTATATAGAAACACATTAATTATGGCTTTTCTTGATTTCAGTAAAGTTGGTGTGACAGCAATGGCGGCTGCTGTCCCAAGGCATATTATAAAGAATAGAGAATATACAGAATTCTGGGATAAGGAGGTTGCTGAAGCAATCGTTGAGAAAACAGGAATTGAAGAACGAAGATTTGCTGATGATTTAACTTGTTCTTCAGATTTATGTTTTGCCGCTGCTGAAAAGTTGATTGAAGATAATAATATTAATAGGGAAGAGATAGATCTGCTTGTGTTTATTTCGCAGACTCCTGATTACCGTATGCCGGCGACGTCTGTAATACTTCAAAATCGACTTAATCTTTCTAAAAGTACTATAGCATTCGATATAAACCTCGGTTGTTCCGCTTTCCTTTATGGATTGTCGGTTGTTTATGGTATAATGAATTCTTGTAAAATTAGAAAGGCTCTCATTCTTGATGGAGAAACTCGTTCAAAAGTATATTCTCCAAGAGACCGACGGAGTGCATTCCTCTTCGGTGATGGAGGTGTCGCTGCGTTAGTAGAAAGGAATGAAAAATTTGGTAAAAGTTATTTTTCACTTAACAGTGATGGATCTCGTTCAGATTTAATAAAGATTCCTGCTGGTGGATATAGGAAAATGAGTTCATCTGAAACTGTAATAGAAAAAGTAGTAGATGAATTCGGTAATATGAGAAGCGAAGAGCAAGGATATATGATGGGAGGAGATGTGTTTAATTTTGTTATTCGTGAAATACCTCGAGACATTAAGAACACACTTGCTTTTGCAGAAACAAATATTGAAGATTTTGATTATGTCGTATTTCATCAAGCAAATAATTTTATTAATTCTTATATTGCCAAAAAGATGAAATTGGATACGTCAAAAATACCTTCAACTATTGCTAAATTTGGAAACACTTCTTCGGTTTCTGTTCCATTAACCATTATAAGTGAATTAAAAGGGAAATTAAATGGTGATAAAAAACTGTTGCTGAGTGCATTTGGCGTGGGAATGACTTGGGCAACAGCTATCGTGCCATTTTATGATTGTTTTATAAGTGATATTGTTGAAGTTGAAAATGGAGAAAGAGTTTAATCCTTTTACCCTAAAAGGGAAAAACATTGTAATATCTGGTGCTGCTTCGGGCATTGCTAGGCAATGTGCTATTAGTTGCTCAAAAATGGGAGCAAATCTTATCTTATTGGACATTAATGAAGAAGGTCTTAAAGAAACTATGTCTTTGGTGTCGAATGCTGATTGTCATTATTATTCTGTTGTAGACTTAGTTGAACGTGAAAAAGTTAAAATTGCAATCTCAGAAGGAGTTTCAAAAATAGGGAAAATACATGGCTTATTGAATTGTGCAGGTATCTCTACAACACTCCCTCTCAATTCTGTGAAAGAAGATTTGCTTAATAAATTTTTTCGAGTGAATGTATATACAGGATATTTTTTGACTCAAGAAATATGTAAACATACAAACTTGTCAGAAGAAGGAGCAAGTGTTGTGTTCTTTTCTTCAGTGGCTGGTAGCTATGGTGAGGCGGGAAAATCCGTATATGGAATGACTAAAGGAGCACTAAAGGCTTTGACTAAATCACTTGCTGTTGAATTATCAAGAAAAAAGGTTAGAGTTAATTCTATTTCTCCAGGTGTTATAGTAACTCCTATTAACCAAAATTTGCCACATATTGCTGATCCGGAAAAAAGAAAAGTTTTAGAGGAAAAACATATTTTGGGATTAGGGAAAACTGATGATATAGCCAATGCTTGTATCTACCTGATTTCAGATGCATCAAGATGGGTAACTGGAAGCAACCTATTTATAGACGGAGGATTTAGTGCAAAATAATAATAACATTTATTAGTATATGAGTAAATTGACAATTAAACAAGTATATCGAAAAGGAAATCAATTGATATGCAATTATGTTTTAGACGGGGATGTTCATGGTCTTTATGCAAAAGTGGAAGATGAATATTCATCTTTTCTTACTGAAGATAGAGCTGATGGTTTTTTTGTTATATGTGCATATAAATGTATTAAGGAAGGATGGGATTTGGAATCTGAAGTACCTGTTAGTACCCGTCTACTATATCAGGTTCAACATTATATGAAAAACGTCTATAGTGAAACCTTTGAACAAAAGCAATCTAATATTAAAGCTCCATTTATAGATAAAGTTTTACCGTCCGCAGGAGGGGTGGGGACTGGCATAACATGCGGGGTCGATTCTTTATATACAATAGCCACTCATTGTAATATAGATAATATGCAATGTTTGCCTTTATATAATATAACTCATCTTGTACTATTGAATGTCGGTTCTCATGATATAGGAGTTGAAGATGCTGAATCATTATATTCTAATCGAATAGAATTAGGAAGATCGTTCTGTAAGGAGTATGGTTTTAATTTTGTAAATATTGATACTAACTTTAAGGATTTTTTATCTTACGATTATACAGAATATCATGGAATTGTTAATGGCAGTACAATTTTACTTTTGCAAAAATTATTTAAAATATATTACTCTTCCTCATCATATAAGATAAGTGAATTCAAACTAAATAGATATGACGTTTCTCAGTTTGAACTTTTCAACTTAGCTGTCTTATCAACAGACAATACTATTTTTTATACAACTGGAGGCGATATTTCTAGGTATGAAAAAGTGAGATTGTTGTCAAAATGGAAACCTTCTTACAATTATCTTAATGTTTGTAATGCACACAATTATAATTGTAGCAGAGTTGATTGTGTTAAATGCTGTCGTACTATAATTGAGTTAGATGTTTTAAATGCTTTAGATAATTATAATAATGTTTTTGATATAGATAAATATGAAAAAAACAAGTATGAATATCTAGCAGAGCTATATGCAAGAAAAGTGCTTCGCCATGATCACTATGCCATAGAATTATGGGATGACTTGAAAAAAAAATATAATATTCCTTTTAATTATAAACTTAAAGCTATAGTCCGCTTCATAAGAAAAAGATTAAAGATATATAGTTTCAAACAAATAAGAACTCTAATCAAGTTATCTAAATAACTCATTTCTATTTTTCAAAAATTCCTACTGAAAACATTTTTATGTTTACATAGGCTAATTTAGAACAATAATATATAAAGGAAGTGTCTGATACCAACAATTGGTTCATGCCCAATTTTGACGTACTGGCAAAATTGTAGTTAAGATATAATTTGGATTTATTTGCTGAGAGCAAGTTTTAGCAAACACAGTCTTTTAGCAAATGGGTGGACTGTAGAATTGAACGTGAACAAAAGGGTTATTGGAATATTTCAAGATATTTAATCATAACAAATCTCTTTCCTCTTTTTGAACCGGTTACTTCCTTCAGTATTCCATAATTAACGAAATCTTCAATAAGATTTTTTGCGGAAGGATAAGTGACATTAAGCAATTTCGCCGCTTTTTTAATATCTATAACGGGATTCTGGTATAAAAAATCCAGTAATCGTAGCGCATTTGCAGAACGATGCCCCATTACTTTTACTTTTTCTTCAAATTCTTTCTGTAGAAGCATTACTTTTTTTAGGGATATAGCACCATTTTCTGATGTCACGATTATTCCTTTCAAGAAAAACTTAAGCCAACCACTTAAATCATCGTATAACCTGACATTCATTATTTTATCGTAATATGTACGACGATGTTTTTCTAAATAATCAGATAGATATAAGACTGGCTTTTTAAGTAGTCCTTTACTTACAAGATAAAGTGTAATTAGTAATCGTCCAGTTCTACCATTGCCATCGAGAAATGGATGGATTGTCTCAAACTGATAATGAATCAAGGCAATTTTTAAAAGATGAGGTAGTTCACATACTGGTTCATGAATGAATTTCTCGATATCATTTATTAATTCTGGTATTTCATTAAAGACTGGAGGAACAAAAATTGCATCGGAGGGACTTGTCCCTCCAATCCAGTTTTGGGATTTTCGAAATTCTCCTGGTTGTTTATGTTCTCCTCTAACACCACTCATTAAAGTAGCGTGTATGTTTTTGAAAAGTCTTGATGAAAGTGGCAACCTTTCAAGTTCATTCATAGCATAATTCATGGCTTTAATATAATTATGAACTTCAGACCAATCATCCCTTTTGTCTAAAGGAACTTCCTCTTCATCCAACAAGGCCTCATCCATTCTAGTCTGTGTACCTTCAATGTTTGAAGATTTTGTGGCCTCCTTATACACATGCATACTGATAAACAAATCTATATTGGGAACGTACTCTGAAAACATATCCAATCTTCCTAATGACAGATTCGCATGACTCAAAAGGTTTATAACTTCCATGTCATTAATAACCCATTCTTTATTAATAAAAGTAGGATGAAAACTATTATACCATCCCTGACTGATATAATTGCCAGAATGAAAAGTATCCATATTATTGCTTATTAAAAATTTTGATGCAAATTTATAATTAAAAATGCTTTTATTAAAATTTTTATGTATTTTTTTTAATAAGCTGCAGTCTTATTAAAAGTAATGATGATTTTTTTTAATAAAACCAAGAAGGGATATAATGAAATTGAAAGTGTACTGTACACGTTCAGTTTTGGCACATTACCAAAACGTGGTAAAGATATTCCTTTAGTTTATATGAATTCTTTCACGATTGTTTGAATGATATAATGATATGGTGACAAGTCTCAGCCAAACCTGTCTTTTCGCAAATGGCAGGTCGGAAGAATTGGAGATAATCATTGTATATAGTTCTTTGATAATAGAACTGATCTGAACTAAGGCTTCAATATTCATTGTAAATAGAAATATATAATATATATAATGGAAAGAAAACGTATTTATCTTTGTCTGGCTCATATGAGTGAGGCTAACTTAGAGCAAAAGTATATCAAAGAGGCATTCGATACGAATTGGGTTGTCCCTCTTGGACCGAATGTGAATGCTTTTGAAGAGGATTTGAAAAAATTTTCAGGTCAGGGTCGTGAGGTCGTGGCATTGAGTTCTGGAACAGCCGCTGTTCACTTAGCCTTGTTGGCATGTGGAGTGAGGCCTGGCGATGAAGTAATAGTCCAGAGTTTTACGTTTTGTGCGTCTTCTCACCCAATTACTTATCTGGGTGCAACACCTGTGTTTGTCGATTCGGAGAAGGACTCCTGGAATATTGACCCTGATTTGATGGAGGAGGCAATAAGGGACCGAATAAGCAAGACCGGTAAGAAGCCTAAGGCTATTGTGCCTGTTGCTCTATATGGTATGCCATACCAAATTGATAAGATTATGGCTGTCGCAGAGAAGTATGATATCCCTGTTATTGAAGATGCTGCAGAAGGTTTTGGAAGCCGTTGGGAAGGTCGCGTTCTTGGTACATTCGGGAAGTTTGGAGTACTGTCGTTTAATGGAAATAAAATGATTACCACTTCAGGTGGCGGTGCTTTGATTTGTGAAACAGCTGAAGACAAGAATAAGATTATGTGGTATTCCACTCAGGCACGTGAAGCATATCCTTACTACCATCATGAGGCAATAGGTTATAATTACAGATTGTCTAATGTGTGTGCAGGAATCGGACGTGGGCAGATGACTGTGCTGGATGAACACATAGCACACCATAAAAATCTTAAGAATCTTTACAAAGAACTCTTAAAGGATGTAAAGGGTATTGAAGTGCATGATAATCCCGACGACCGTTATGACAGCAATTTCTGGCTGATAACTCTTACTCTTGATCCTGCCTTGAAGGTGAAAGGGCAGGAGAATGCCTACAAGACAACTGTAAAGGGCGCTATTGGTGGTGCGGCAGGCGTAGTGCATGCCGTGGAGAGTGCTGTGACAGACTGCCAGCCAAACGACAATGTGGAAGCCCTGCGTATGGCACTGGACGCAGCAGATGTGGAAGCACGTCCGCTTTGGAAACCGATGCACAAGCAGCCTGTTTATAAAAATGCACCTGCTTACGTGAACGGGATTTCAGAATCGCTTTTCAAGGTGGGTCTTTGTGTTCCATCGGGTCCTTGTGTCTCAGAAGCTGATGTGAAGTACATAGTTGATACTATTAGAGAGAATATTTTATAATTATATAAAGATACCTAATTAATTATTAGGTTGAATTCTGTAAATCTCATCTTAATATAATTTCATCTTATCGTTTTCTTCGTGGTTGAATAAGAGTCCTTTGAAGTGCTGATTTTTGTATGAAAGAAATGGATATAACGACAATCATACTGACCTACAATGAAGAGCTACATATCAAGCGTTGTATTGAAAATGCTTTTAAGTTTTCAAAGGAGGTCTTTGTCATCGACTCTTTCTCGTCAGACAGGACTTGTGATATTGCCAAGGAAATGGGTGCCTCTGTGGTTCAACATGAATTCATTAATCAAGCACAGCAGTTTCAATGGGCAATAGACAACTGCGAAATCAAAACTGGTTGGACACTGCGCCTCGATGCTGACGAATATCTCACTGAGGAACTTATTAGCGAGCTGGATGAAAAACTGCCTGCTCTGCCTGAGGATGTGACAGGATGCTATATGCTGAGGCGAGTGGTTTTCATGGGAAAAGTTCTCAAATATGGCATACTACGCAAAGTCAGGTTGTTGCGTATTTGGAGAACTGGCTGTGCTCGAATGGAACAGAGATGGATAGACGAGCACATTGTGCTTACTAAAGGACAATCCTTCTGTCTCAGACATCTATTACTCGATCATAACTTGAAAGGACTTGACGATTTTATTATCAAACACAATAACTATTCCAATCGGGAAGCCTTCATAGAAATAAACCGTATATATAATCTCATTGAGGAAAAAGAATCAACAGAACTGAAAGGACGAAACAAACAGAAATCTTTCTATTATAAGTTGCCAAGATTCTTCCGTGCTTATTTATATTTTTTTGTCAGATACGTAGTGTTTCTTGGATTCCTCGACGGCCGTCGAGGCTTTATCTGGCTGAAGTTGCAGGCCTATTGGTATCGCCTGCTGGTTGATTCGAAACTCTATGAAATGGAGAAAAAACTTGGCAAGCATCCTTCAAAGGAAGATGTGAAAGCGTATGTTCAGAAGTACTGGGGAATAAATATATTTATTGTATGATAGGTGAATAATTATAAGTACTTTTTTGTTACTTTTTATGGGAATAATGTGTAAATTTACACGCTTTTCATAGGAATAATGTGTAAAATTACACATTTTCCATAGGAATAACGTGCATATTTAAACAAAACTATAGGAAATAAAAAACCTTTAAATTATAGCAGCAATATTACTGCACTGCCTTAAAAAGTAGAAACAAAACCAAAATTTTTTGAGTAAACGCGTTTAATCATATATTACTTTGATGAGATATGAAGCGGATACTTGTTAAATCAAGTTGAGAACCTAGTGCATATAACCGATTTAATAAATCTCTGGGCTATAGAATGGTTATATTTTTTCAAACAAATCATCCATCACGACCTCATTGATAACAATTCCAGAGTGTTGATTCTTCAGCAAACCGTATGTCGTGATGAAAGTGGTAGTAACAGAATATTTAGTTTTGCTCTCAGATACAAAGACCGACTGACGTTCTAATAATAGTTTCTCATAGTTTTTGTCAATGGAGTAAAGTTGGTTATAGAACTTTATCTCACAAAGATTGATAATTCTGTCGGCGCGCTTGATTACAAGATCAATCTGCAAAGGGTGGTTGCGATCCTTTGATCGCCATACTGATGATGACGTTTGAATAAGGAGAATTCCTAGTTTCTTTTTAATCTCATCAAGATGTAGCATACAAACCATTTCATAACTGTAGCCTTGCCAACTCCTAACTGATGATGTTCCTTGTATGTGCGTCCAATAATTGCCATCTTGTATATCCCATTCCGACACAAACTTTTCATAGAACAACGTATAGAAATCCTTCACTCTATATATTAAGTTATTCTTCTTTGAACCGTATTTAGTATAACTATATATGAAATCGCAACGTTCCAAGTCACTCAAGACTTTAGTAAGACCATAGCCAACGATTCCACTTGATTCAATGATTTCGTTACGACTCATTCCTTCACGCTTGGAACTCAATAGTTTTACTATAGCCATGTGTTTATCGGGATGCTTAAACAGTGCATTATAAAGTTCGTCGTATTCTACTAACATTTGTGCATTTCTGCTAGAGAAAAAAAGGTTGTCAATGTTTTGAACTAAACTCTTTGTGGAATCCAACAGTGAAAGATAATATGGAATACCTCCAAAAACCATATAGCACTGAATAATTTGATAATGGTCCCATTTGATATTTCTACTAATGAGGTATTCCTCCACTTCAGACAGTTTGAATGGCTTTAGGTAAATCTGTCGGGTTACGCGACTGAACAATCCTCCTTGGTTGTGCAAAAGGTGGTCCACCATCCAAGAGGTAGCTGACCCACAAGCTATAAAAACTATATCGTCTCGTCCAGAAGCCCAGCCGTTCCAAAAATATTCAAGTGCTTCCACAAAATGTGACTTCGCAGATTCCATCCATGGCATCTCATCGATAAATATAACTTTCCGATTTTCAGAAGGTAATGAAACAATATATTTCTTTAGTGAATTGAATGCTTCAAACCAATTGTTAAAATGTTCTGGATAATCGCTTTGGGAATAATCGCATAGGGAGCGTGCAAACAGTGTCAATTGAACCTTGTTGTTCACATTTCGGTTACCAGTGAAACTGAATGTATAATTGTCTTCGAAGAATTTGCGAATTAGAAATGTTTTGCCTACACGCCTTCTACCATAAACAACTACTAATTCTGATTTACCGGAAGACATAATGTTTTGTAGCTCCGATATTTCTTTATGCCTTCCAATTAATGTATTGATATTTGACATATCTTTGTAGATTTCATTGTGAATTGTTTGAATTTTTGTCAAAATTAAAAAAAAAATCCATTTTTGACAAATTATTATGTGAATAATGTGTCAAAAACTATAAAAATAATCGTTTTTGACAAATAATCTTGTGGATAAATTGTCAGAAATGCTAAAAATAATCATTTTTGACAAATAATTATTGTATAATTTGTATAAAACTAAATACTTTTTGAGTAAACGCGTTTAATCATATATTACTTTGATGAGATATGAAGCGGATACTGATACATTCTTTGATTTTTTCGCCCGAAGGGGTATCTACCGCTTATATATATAACGACATAGCGCTTAAGCTTCAGGAGAAAGGATATGAAGTGGTGGTATTGACAACAACCCCTCATTTTAACATTGTGCCCGGACAGGTGCAGCGACAGCCGATGCATTGGAAAGTCTGGGGATTCTGCAAACAGAGCAACTTCCACGGAATAAAGGTCCTCCATGTGCCACAGAAGAAATTCAAAAGCACTGTACTCCGGCTCCTGGGATTCTGCTACTGGCACGTCGTTTCGTTTTTTACAGCTCTGTTCATCCGAAAAGTCGACCTCATACTCTCTCCGTCTCCACCTCTCACGCTCGGATGGCTCAACCTCGCACTGGCATGGCTGAAGCGATGCAAGGTGGTTTACAACGTCCAGGAAATCTATCCCGACATACTGATGCTCAAGGGCGGGACGACTCTTAAACTGCTCAGATGGATGGAACGCAAGGTATATAACGGCTCGGATGCTGTGACCACCATCGACCAGGTGTTCCATGATACAATCGTAGGCCGATTCAAAAATCCTGAAAAGCTACATATTATACCTAATTTCGTGGATACCGACCTCTACCACGAAACTCCTTGGGAAAACCTACTGGATGAGACCCTCTTTCCAAGAACCGACAGCATAAAACTGCTCTATGCCGGAAACATAGGTCACATGCAGTCGTGGGAACCACTCGTGGCAATGGCTGAAAGAACACGCGGGATGAACGTGGAATATTTCGTGATTGGAGAAGGAGCAAAGCGTAGCTATCTTGAAGCGGAAAAGGAAAGACTTGGACTTGAAAAACTTCATATTTTGCCTTATCAGCCTCGTGAACTCATGCCGGCAATTCTCTCTTATTCCGACGTGTCGTTTATATTCATGGAGCCGGAGAAGGACAACGACGGATTCCCTTCGAAGGTATATACCATTATGGCGTGCCAACGCCCGCTGCTGGTGATGTCGGGAGAAAACACACCCATCGTGAATTTCCTCAGTGGTAAGGGCTGTGCAAAACTGATCACAGAGCAGAATTTCGAACGAAAGGTGGAAGAGACGGTTCAGTGGCTTGGCACCATATCAAAAGACGAGTTAAAAGACATGGGAAAAAAAGGACTCGATACAATACAACAGAACTACACAAAAGATATCGTGACCGACATGTATGTAAAGCTGGTTGATAATGTTTTAAAGTTGAAAGCCTAAGTCTATGGCTTAGTCGTTGTACAAAACCCACCCTTATGTAGAGGGTTCACTTCAATAACGGGGGAAAGAGCGAATGTAATGAACCGAAGGGGGTGTAAAGACCATTGACACCTTGCGTGCGCCCGTCCAACCGTAAAATTCATTTACACCTGTCTACAATAAGAATCAGATACTACATCTTTTAACCCTTAAACCACATCTACAAAAAAATAAAATAATTTTCATTTTTCATTCTTCATTCTACATTTAATATTTATATTAATGAAAATTCTGATAACGGGTGTTCATGGCTTTGTAGGTTCTAATCTTGTGAATGCACTTGCTGGAGAACATACAATCTACGGACTAGATATCGTTTCGCCTGAGAAAGAAGGTGTTGAAAAAACGTTTTCATGGGACGACATGAGAAAGGGACCGCTCCCAATTGTTGACGCAATAATTCATCTTGCTGGAAAGGCACATGACACCAGGAACTTGTCGGAAGAAGAAGCATATTTTAAGATAAATACGGAATTGACAAAGGAAGCTTACGATTACTTCCTACAATCGGAAGCTAAAAAGTTTATATACTTTAGTTCTGTGAAGGCGGCAGCTGAGCAAGTGGGTGGTGAATACGTGGATGAAGATATGATGCCTTCGCCTAAAGGACCGTATGGAGAAAGTAAGCTGGCGGCGGAAAACTATATTTTAGGCAAGGAAACTATACGTCAAGCGCAAAACAAACAAACATATATCCTGCGGCCATGCCTGATTCTCGGTCAGAAAGACAAAGGCAACCTACATCTGCTATTTAACGTAGTGAAGAAAGGCTTCCCATGGCCATTGGGAGCATTTGAGAACAAACGCACATTCATGTCGGTCGACAATCTCTGTTTCATAATTGAAGGACTTCTGGCCAAAGATGTGGAAAGCGGAATATATCACGTGAACGACGATGAGCCAATATCTACCAACGAAATCATCGACGTGATTTGTCAGGTTATGGGAAAGAAAACAAAAATATGGCATATACCGAAAGGCCTAATCAAACCTATTGCCAGAATAGGAGGATTCCTACATCTGCCTCTCAATCCGGAACGTCTGCGCAAACTGACAGAGAACTATATTTCCTCCAACAAGAAAATCAAAAAGGCGCTTGGAGTAGATGTCTTGCCTGTCAGAGCAAAAGACGGACTGATAAAAACGATTGAATCATTTAAGTGATGTACAACCACTGGGCCAGCCAATTTTTCCATTCCTAATTATTAAATGAAATCCCTCAGCATGGCTCAAATGCCAAATTACTAATTACTAATTTCTAATTAACTTCGTTGAACCTGCATCGCCATGGAAATGCTTTAGCAAGCTTATCATTTCTCATTTGGCTAAACGCAGGTTTCCTAATTCCTCATTTCAAGTTAAAATCATGCTTATCAACGATAAACTATTGAATGAATTGACCGAGCAAGCAAAGTCGTCTCAGAGGCTGAGAATGAACTTCGACCTGCGCAATTCATCCGAAGACCAGTCGCAGCGTATGCTCAACGCTCTTGAACCAGGCACACCCCTACCAATTCACAGACACATGAAATCAACAGAAACTGTTGTCTGTCTGAGAGGACGTCTGCGTGAGGTATTCTATAACGACAAGGGAGAGGTAACCGACGTGATTGATCTCGCACCAAAAACAGACTGCGTTGCCGTAAATATACCTATAGGACAGTGGCATACCGTTGAGGTCATGGAATCGGGAACGGTGATAATGGAGGTGAAGGACGGACCATATATGCCTCTGGATGAAACAGATATTTTGAATATTAATTAAAATTCCATTAATCCGTCAATCTCGTTAAATTAATTTTTGATTAATCAAAATAATCGTCGTTAAAAAAATCCCGTCAATCCCTGTTAATCTTGTAAAAATTATTCGTTTAATTCGAGAAAATAGAGGTTATTAAAAAATCTATGGAAATATACGAATATGCCTTGGCAACAGTAATTCTTGTTGTCCTTGAACTTTTCTATTTCAAAATTGCTGACAAGGCAAATATTGTCGACAAGCCGAATGAGCGGAGTTCACACAAAACGCCGCTTATTTGTGGAGGTGGTGTTATCTTTTTGTTAGCTGCATGGTTATGGTGTTTGTTCTGTGGATTTCATTATCCGTGGTTCTTTGCCGGTATGACACTAATAGCTGGAGTAAGTTTTATTGACGACGTAAAACCTTTGCCTGTGAGATGGCGCTTGTTGGTTCAGGTTATATCTACATGTTTTATATTTCAGGAGTGGGGTATGTTTGAATGGCATAATTGGTGGATACTTCTGCTTGCATTCATCTTGTGCGTCGGAATTATAAATGCATATAATTTTATGGACGGAATCAATGGAATAACAGGTGGCTATTCATTGGCAATACTTATCCCATTGCTATATATAAATCATAATCTTCATTTCATGGAGAATGGTTTAATTGAAATTGTTATTATCTCAGTTTTTGTGTTTTGTTTCTTTAATTTCAGAAAAAATGCTCTTTGTTGTGCAGGAGATGTGGGTTCTATTGGCATCGCTTTTTTCCTCGTTTTCTCCATCGGCAAACTAATAGTTGCCACAGGTGATTTTACATACATTCTCTTCCTCGTAGTCTATGGTGTAGACACGGTTCTGACCATTGTCCATAGGATTATGCTGCATGAAAACCTCGGACAGGCACACCGTAAGCACTGCTACCAGCTGATGGCCAACGAACTGGGAATGTCGCATGTGAAGGTATCGATCATCTACACCGTCCTCCAACTGGCTATTTCTGCAGGACTGATGTGCATAAACAGCAATACTGGCAGATGGATCTATTTTGTCGGAGTAATCGTCGTCATCTCGACAGTCTACGTGCTCTTCATGAAAAAATACTATCATCTGCATGAACAGTACCTACGCTCATTGAAATGATAACCTGGCAGTTAAGTAAGTTGAAGTGAATTTGCTTTTCGAAGGCAACTGAATAATAATATTTATCTTTGTGGTATTTTAGATTATTCCAGGGTTAAAACAACTGTAAAGTTGTTTTTCCTAATCTACTAAAGCTCCGTAGAGCAAAAATAACAACATCTTTGTTGGATTTTGAGAATCCGCAAAACTCCCTTTAGTTAAAATAAAAAACAAAACATAACACAAACATATAAAAACTATGAGTATTTTCAAAGACAAGACGCTGATGATAACCGGTGGTACGGGATCGTTCGGCAATGCGGTGCTTAACCGCTTTCTACGTACCGACATTGGAGAAATCAGAATTTTTTCAAGAGACGAGAAAAAACAGGATGACATGCGTCATGAGTATCAGGCTAAGTATCCCGATGTGGCACATAAAATCAAGTTCTACATAGGCGATGTGCGCTCCCTTGAGAGTGTGAGAGCCGCCATGCCTGGCACCGACTACATCTTCCATGCGGCGGCACTGAAGCAGGTTCCTTCATGCGAGTTCTTTCCGATGGAGGCTGTTCGAACCAATGTCATCGGCACAGACAATGTGCTCACGGCTGCAATAGAGCATGAGGTGAAGTCCGTTATATGCCTATCTACCGACAAGGCTGCCTATCCCGTGAATGCCATGGGCATCACAAAGGCCATAGAAGAGAAGGTGGCGGTGGCTAAGGCAAGACAGTGCGACCCGAAGAAGACAAAGATCTGTTGCACACGCTACGGCAACGTGATGTGCTCAAGAGGAAGCGTCATTCCTCTATGGATCGACCAGATACGTGGTGGACTCCCAATCACATTGACAGAACCGACGATGACACGCTTCATTATGTCGCTCGACGAAGCCGTCGACCTTGTGCTCTTCGCATTCGAAAACGGTGAGAGTGGGGACATACTCGTGCAGAAAGCTCCTGCATGCACAATACAGACACAGGCGGAGGCTGTATGCGAACTCTTCGGAGGCAACAAAGAAGATATCAAGGTCATCGGCATACGTCACGGCGAGAAAATGTATGAAACCCTCTTGACAAAGGAAGAATGTGCAAAGGCTATCGATATGGGCAACTTCTATCGAGTGCCGGCAGACAACCGCGACCTCAACTACGACAAGTTCTTCACAGAAGGAAACGTGAAGCGAGTGACCATCGATGAGTTCAACTCCAACAATACGCGCATTCTCAACCTTGAGGAGACGAAAGCAAAAATCGCAAGCCTGGAATACATTCAGGATGAACTGAAAAAATAAGAGTACACGATTCTGTTTTAGGGAGGCATCGAAATCTCTTTATCACTCCTCTTACCTCTGCAGAACCTCTCAAAAGATCTGCTCAATACTGTAGATAGCCGACGGCAACCGGAAGGAACTCAGCATGGAAAAGACTGAGTGTCTTTAACATGATGAGGAGGCGCCGAACTCAGCTTTTAGGAAGCAAAGCATGAAACTGAAATAAAAGATGCTAAGTTCAAGGGTGGAAGCTCATTCCCGCGTCACAGCCCTCGACGTTGTAAAACACAAAAATACTATATAAAACTCTAACAAGTATAAATGAATAAATTCAAAGACGACGGCAGACTGAAACTGCTAATAATAGTTGGCACAAGGCCTGAGATAATACGCCTGGCTGCCGTGATAACGAAATGCAGGAAGTATTTCGACACACTTCTGGCACACACTGGCCAGAACTACGACTATAACCTCAACGGTGTGTTCTTCAAGGACCTCAAACTCGACGCTCCAGACATATATATGGAAGCTGTGGGCAGCGACCTCGGAGAAACAATGGGCAACATCATAGCCAAGAGCTATCAGCTCATGGTTGAAGTCAAGCCCGACGCTGTGCTCGTATTGGGCGACACCAATTCGTGCCTATCGGTGATAGGTGCAAAACGTCTACACATACCTATCTTCCACATGGAAGCTGGCAACAGATGCAAGGACGAATGCCTGCCTGAGGAAACGAACCGCAGAATCGTGGACATTATTAGCGACGTAAATCTCGCTTACTCAGAGCATGCACGACGCTATCTTGCCGACTGCGGACTGCCTAAGGAGCGCACATACGTCACAGGAAGCCCCATGGCTGAAGTGCTACATCAAAACCTGCCTGAGATTGAAGCATCCGATATCCACAAGAGACTGGGACTGGAAAAGGGACGATACATACTCTTGTCGGCACATCGCGAAGAGAATATCGATACCGAGAAGAACTTTACATCACTATTCACCGCCATTAACCGTATGGCTGAAAAATACGACATGCCGATACTCTATAGCTGTCACCCGCGTAGCCGAAACCGACTGGCACAAAGTGGATTCAAGCTTGATAAACGCGTCATTCAGCACGAACCGCTCGGATTCCACGACTACAACTGTTTGCAAATGAACGCATTCGCCGTGGTGAGCGACAGCGGAACGCTCCCTGAAGAAAGCTCATTCTTCACCAGCGTGGGACATCCGTTTCCTGCTATCTGCATACGTACCAGTACAGAACGGCCTGAGGCTCTTGACAAAGCATGCTTCTTCATTGCCGGAATCGACGAAAAATCACTCCTGCAGGCTGTTGACACAGCTGTGCTCATGAATACAAACGCCGACCATGGCATTCCGGTGCCCGACTATGTGGAGGAAAACGTATCTACAAAGGTCGTCAAGATAATTCAGTCATATACTGGAATAGTCAACAAGATGGTCTGGAGAAAATCATGATTTTTTGTCTGGTTTTTACGAACTTGTCAGGTGAACAATGACAAGCTCGCTTAGGTATTGTCATGACAAAGAGAAAATCAGCGAAGCTAATTTGTGTTTTTTTTTTAATCTCAAGAAACCAGAATATACAGAGAAGATTTTATCTGGATTTTTAGGATTTTGTTTATAGTTTAAAGATTAATAAATGAAAATATTGGTTACTGGCGCCAAGGGATTCGTAGGTAGGAACCTTTGTGCCCAGCTGAAGAATATACGCGACGGGAAGGCCCGTTGCTACGGTGACCTTGCGGTCGACGAGGTGATGGAATTTGACATCGATTCCACTATGGAGCAACTGGATGATTATTGCCAGAAAGCAGACTATGTGTTCAACCTGGCTGGAGTGAACCGTCCGAAGACGGAGGAGGAGTTCATGCAAGGCAACTTCGGGTTTGCGTCGCAGCTTCTGGACTCTCTCAAAAAACACACCAACACCTGCCCTGTGATGCTCTCGTCTTCTCAGCAGGCATCACTCACTGGTCGCTTCGGCAACAGCGAATACGGACGAAGCAAGAAAGCGGGCGAACAGCTCTTCCTCGATTATCAGCAGCAGACCGGAGCAAAGGTGCTGGTTTACCGCTTCCCGAACCTCTTCGGAAAGTGGTGCCGACCTAACTACAACTCTGCTGTGGCAACTTTCTGCAACAATATAGCCAACGACCTCCCAATTCATGTCAATGACCCATCCGTAGAGCTTGAACTGTTATACGTAGACGACCTCGTGGAGGAAATAATACTCAACCTCAGAGGCCATGAACATCGCTGTGAGTTTGAGGGACTTGACGTAATACCGCAGGAAGACGGTACATACTGCTATGTGCCGACAACTCATAAGGTGACGCTCGGAAGAATCGTGGAACTCCTGCACCAGTTTAAAGAGCAACCTAAGACGCTGGTTATTCCCGAGCAACTCGACGGATCGTTTGAGAAAAAACTCTATGCCACATACCTCTCATACCTGCCAAAAGAAAAGACTGCACACGCACTTAAGATGAACGTCGACGAGCGAGGTTCTTTCACCGAACTGGTGAAAGGTGCTGGATTCGGGCAAGTGAGCATCAACATATCCAAACCGGGAATTACCAAGGGCCAACACTGGCATCACACCAAGTGGGAGCAGTTCATCGTGGTGAAAGGCCACGGACTGATACAGATGCGGCGCATTGACAGCGATGAGGTGCGAGAGTTCGAGGTGAGCGGAGAAAAAATAGAAGCAGTGACCATGCTGCCGGGATACACCCACAATATTATAAACCTTTCGGACACTGAAGACCTCGTCACCGTGATGTACTGCAACGAAACATTCAATCCCCAGCACCCAGACACCTTTGGGGAAAATGTGTGAAACAGACCCTCTGGCGATAATCCTGCATTTTTAGGAAGTAAAGTATGCAATAAAAACCTCTGATGAAAGAATACGACAAATATCATCTTCTGCTTCTACAGTTGTTGAGGGACGAACTATGGCAGTCGGAGCCGAAAGACTACGACCTCACTGTGGACGAATGTAACCGTGTGCTACATTTGGCAATGGAGCAGAGCCTGCTCGGACCCGTTCTCACAACTCTCATTCGTTGTAATGTGAAGATGGGGCTGCAGAACGTAACCAAGGCAATGGGAGTGCTCAAGAGACTGAAAATCACCAATGATGCACTTAACAAAGAGGTGGTGGCACTGGCTGAAGTGCTCAATAAGAACGACATTCCATACGTTGTGTTCAAGGGACAGACTGTAGGAATGAACTATCCCAATCCAGATCTAAGGGCTCCGGGTGACATCGACTTCTATATAACACCTGAATATTACGACCGGGCAGACAAAATACTCCAAGAACGCTTTGGATATACCAAGTGCGAAATCGACAAACTCGACAAGCATAATTCATTCCGACACGGCGGAGTAGTGTTTGAGATGCACTTCCAGATGGAGACCTTTGGATCGAGGAAGCACCAGCGCTACTACGATGCCATGATGGAGGAAAGTATCTCAGCTAAGAGAGGGTCGATGGATTTCCACGGCACAAAACTGCTTGTGCTGGAACCTACACTCAACGTTATACAGGTGTTCAAGCATCTCTTTTACCACATGCTGGGCGAAGGAGTGGGACTCCGGCAGTTTTGCGATCTGGCCATGATCATCCACAAGGAGAAGGACAATATCGACAAACGGCAGCTTGAGAACCATCTTAGAAACATTGGCTACTATAAGGCGTTTCTTGCCACTGGCGCCATGCTTGTCAAGCATCTGGGACTTCCAAGGGAAGAATTCCCGTTCGTTATTCCAGATTCCTATGAAAAATGGGCTGATAAGATCCTCGACACTGTGATGAAAAGAGGTAATTTCGGACGCTTCAACAGAAAATACAAGAAGGAAGGCCTGCGCAGAAAGATTGAGACTGCTGGCATATCATCCGGACACTGGATGAGATTCTTCCCCCTTGCCAAACGCGACATCCTGAATCTAATCCCAAAGCGTATAGGCATAACACTTGGACTATACAAGACAAAGGACTAAATTGATTGTTTTATCGCTTATAGTTAATTGAATCTATATATCGCAATATCGGTATAACGATATATAGAAATATTAGTAATAGCCAAAATATTAAACCATACACATGATATTCAACAAAATATTCAACTGGTATTTTTCCAAGCAGGCTATGCCATATTGGGTAGTATTGCTTTTTGACTGCACAGTGATCCTCCTATGCAACTTGCTCGTATATGCCTTGCGAGGCGGTGGACTTCACTTGGTGGATAGCTGGAAACTCATCCTGACCATGGTATGCTATCTCGTGCCCTACATAATAGGGTTCCGACTGATGAAGACATATCGCGGCGTACTCCGCTACTCGTCGTTCAGCGATCTGTTGCGCATTGGAGCTGCCAACTTCATTGGCATACTCCTCATTTATCTGGCGAGAAAATTCCTCCGCGCCGACGACTACCTGGTGCCGATAGGTATCATAGGTCTTCTGTTCGCATGGTTGCTATCCACCATGATCATGGTCGGCATGCGCATCATCGTGAAGCATATCTACGACTCGGTAAGCACCAAGGAGAAGGCACTTCGAGTGTTTATCTATGGCACGAAGGCAGGTGGTATAGCCTTGGCGAAAAGCATACGCGTGGAGCGTCCTGCAAGGTACGTGCTGTGTGGATTCATCAGCGATTCCAAGGACATGCCCGGTCACATGCTTATGGGAGTGAAGGTATATCCCAACGATGACAAGCTGATAGAGAACATGCAGCGGATGCATGCCGTCACACTGCTCGTTTCGCCAATGAAAACCGAGCGTCTTGCGAAAAACGAGCAGATGAGCGAGCGCTTGATAGATGCAGGCATGAAGATAATGATTCTGGGCAAGGCAGAGGAATGGGACGGCAAGAGCGCTATCAGCACCAACAGCCTGCATGCTGTAGAGATAGAAGATTTGCTTCCGAGAGATGAAATACAAGTAGATCTCAAGGCTGTGGAAAAACTGCTCAAGGATAAGCGCATACTCATAACCGGCAGTGCTGGTAGCATCGGAAGCGAGATGGTGCGTCAGATTGCACAATGGGAACCGTCGCTGCTCATATTGATAGACCAGGCTGAGACACCCCAGCACGACATTTTGCTACGCATGAAACACGAGTTCCCGGGAGTTAAGTCGATTGTCAACGTTGCCGATATAAGCAACGCAAGGCAGATGGAGAGTATATTCGCACAATACAAGCCTGAGTACGTATTCCATGCCGCTGCCTACAAGCACGTGCCTATGATGGAAGACGTTCCGTGCATGGCAGTACAGAACAACGTGGGTGGCACACGAGTGATTGCCGACCTATCTGTGAGATACGGAGTCAAGAAATTCGTGATGATATCCACCGATAAGGCTGTGAATCCTACGAACGTGATGGGATGTTCGAAGAGAATATGTGAGATATATGTTCAGGCGCTCGACAAGGCAATAAAAGAAAGAAAGGTGAAAGGTGACACCCAGTTCGTAACAACTCGCTTTGGCAATGTGCTTGGGTCAAACGGAAGCGTAATACCGCTATTCAGAAAACAGATAGAGCAAGGCGGACCGGTTACGGTCACTCATCCCGACATCATACGTTTCTTTATGCTTATACCCGAAGCATGTAAGCTGGTGCTCGAAGCTGGCACAATGGGAAAGGGTGGGGAGATATTCGTCTTCGACATGGGAAAACCCGTAAAGATAGTCGACCTCGCAAAGAGAATGATAATGCTCAGCGGAGCAAAGAACATAGAAATTAAATTCACCGGCCTGCGAAACGGAGAGAAACTGTATGAGGAAGTGCTGGCTGACGAGGAAGTCACAAAACCGACGTTCAACGAGAAGATTAAAATTGCGCAAGTAAGAGAAATGGACTACGATGAGGTGTCCGACAAAATTGATGAAATGATAAAGACGAGCTATGAGTTCGACAATATGAAGACTGTGGGACTGATGAAGAATCTGGTACCCGAATTTAAGAGCCAAAACTCTATCTATAGTTCGCTGGATAAAAATAATAGTTTATAGTTTATTGTCATTGTACTTAAATATTTTTTATTATTCATTTTTCATTTAAATAATCATTTACCATTATAAATAAGATTTTTTTATTAATTAAAAACAAATAATTTATGCGAGTAATTATTGAACCCGACTATGAAAACCTGTCGCGTTGGGCGGCTGAATACGTAGCAAATAGAATCAACGAGAGTGAACCAACACCCGAAAAACCATTCGTGCTTGGATGCCCAACAGGCAGTTCTCCATTGGGACTCTACAAAAAACTGATAGAGATGAACAAAGCAGGAAAGGTGAGTTTCAAAAATGTTGTAACTTTTAATATGGACGAGTATGTTGGCCTGCCAGAGAGCCATCCGGAGAGTTATCACAGCTTTATGTGGGACAATTTCTTCCGACATATCGACATCAACCCAAAGAACGTGCACATTCTTAACGGTAATGCACCCGACCTGATTGCCGAATGTGAGGCATACGAGAAGGCGATAGAAGATGCAGGCGGTATCGATCTCTTCATGGGAGGTATCGGTCCTGATGGACATATCGCCTTCAACGAACCATTCTCTTCGCTTGGAAGCAAGACGAGAATTAAAACTCTTGCCACTGACACTCTGCATGCCAACTGTCGTTTCTTCGACAACGACATTACTAAGGTGCCACGTCAGGCTCTGACAGTGGGTGTGGGAACTGTACTGGCTGCACGCGAAGTGATGATTGTATGCAACGGACATAACAAGGCACGTGCGCTCAAGCATGCTATTGAGCAACCAATCAGCCACGTGTGGACCATCAGTGCTATACAGATGCACCGACATGCTATCATCGTGTGCGACGAAGCGGCTTGTGCTGAACTCAAAGTGGCTACATACAAGTACTTCCTCGAAAAAGAAGAAGGAAACCTTTGATTTCCACAAAGCATATTCAACACGAACCAGTTATTAGGTTTTATTCAATATTTTACAAAGCGGGGTTACACCAAAATGGTGCAGCCCCGCTTTTCTTGTGTATATTATCAACTTTAACATACTAAAATTTGCAAATATCAAGAATTATTATGAACTTTGTCTTCAATGAAAGACTTCAAACAACTTAAAAGATTGCTGAAGGTTGATACTTCAACTATGCCTCTGATGAAAGTAGCTTTGCTTGGCGACACTGCCACGCAATTGCTTTCAATAGCTATAAAGGCCACTGCTATAGAACGAGGATATAGCATTGATCTCTTTGAAGCCGACTTCAATCAGGTGGAACGACAGTTGCTTGACACATCGAGTGAACTATACAAGTCCAATCCAGATATTATAATCATTTTTCAGTCGACACACAAATTGGCGGAACTCCATAGCATGATGGACCAACAACAGCAAATATCTATTGCTGAAGAAAGAGCCGCATTTATAGAAAATATATGCAATAGCCAACATCTTGCTGACAAGAAAATTATCTGCATCAACTACCCGGAAATCGACGACACTGTGTTTGGAAGCTATGCCAACAAGGTGGCGCAGTCGCTCACTTGGCAGGTCAGACGTCTAAACTGTAGACTTATGGAACTCTCTTCCATATATCCACAACTATATATCTGTGATCTGGGTGCTATACAAAACAAGATTGGACGCGACAATATGTTCGCACCAAACATTTATACCTCCACCGAAATGATACTCACTGTCGACGTTCTACCAATAGTAGCAGCGAGAATCATCGACATCATTTCGGCTCTGAGAGGGCAAATCAAGAAATGTATCATACTCGATCTCGACAACACTCTTTGGGGAGGAGTCATAGGAGATGATGGAATAGAAGGAATCGAACTCGGACATGGATTGGGAATCGGAAAGGCATTTACGGAATTTCAGATGTGGATCAGAAAACTACGACAAAGGGGAATTATTATATGCGTGGCATCTAAAAATGACGAAAATGTTGCAAAACAGCCATTTATGAATCATCCCGACATGGTGCTTACGCTTGATGATATTGCTGTCTTCATGGCTAACTGGGAAACAAAAGTAGACAATATACGCAACATTCAGAATATTCTCAATATTGGATTCGATTCAATGGTGTTCATTGATGACAATCCATTCGAACGAAATATTGTCAGAGAAAATATCCCCGGAATAACAGTGCCGGAAATGCCCGACGACCCTGCCGAATATCTCGAATTCCTATATGGGCTTAACCTCTTCGAAACGGCATCCTACAGCAATGCAGACAACGACCGAACACGTCAGTATCAGGAGGAGGCAAAACGGGTGAAAATGAAAACTACTTTCACCAACGAAGATGATTTCCTGCGTTCACTGAATATGACATCGATTGTTTCCGGATTCAATAAATTCAATATCCCACGAGTGGCTCAGCTAACTCAGCGTAGCAATCAGTTTAATCTGAGGACCGTACGCTACACCGAAGATGAAATCACACGTCTTGCAAACGATTCGAAAGTTGTAAATCTTGCGTTTACGCTTAAAGACCGATTTGGCGACAACGGACTTATTGCGGTGGTAATTATGCTGCCGATGGACGACGAGGCTCTCTTTGTTGACACTTGGATTATGAGTTGCAGAGTGTTAAAGCGTGGAATGGAGAATTTTACCCTTAATATGATGGTTAAGAAGACTATGGAACTCGGATACAAACGAATCGTGGGTGAGTATTTGCCTACACGAAAAAACAGCATGGTGGCTAACCATTACGAACAACTGGGATTTAAGAAAATACCACAAGATGAAACCAATCGTTACTACCTCGACGTGGATGATTATAAACCTTCACAGAATTGTTGGATTAACGAAAGTTATAGTTGACAACTAAAATCGTAATAAATAATTAAACAAATATCTTATCACAATGGAAAGAAAGGATATCTACGAAAGAATTGAAAATATATTCAGAGAAATTCTCGACGATGAAGATATTGTCCTGTTTGACACAACTGTAGCTGACGATATCGATGGATGGGATAGCCTCACGCATGTGCAACTGGTTGTAGCAATAGAAAAAGAACTGGGTATAAGATTCACATCACGCGAAATACTCTCATGGAAAAACGTAGGACAAATGGTAGATACTATTCAAAATAAATTTTAGATAACTAAACTATTAAACTTACAACCTCCTCGTCAACTAAATAACCTACAACCACAACCTACTCTTTAACTAACTGATATATTCCATAAACAACTTGTCTATTTGTCAACTTGTCTACTCGTCAACTAAATAATAAATAATTATGGAAACAAAAAACATCATCACCATTTTGGCAAGCATCATCATTCTGACCGCCTGCGCCACTATCGCTTGCAACAAAACGAAACTTAAGGGTACATCATGGAGAATGTATGAACAAGTGCAAGGACTCGACGACGCTCCTACACTTACTTTCGACAGAACTCTGCATTTCGTAGATAATTCCAATGTGGAAATATTTGATATAAATGAATCAAGCGGTTACTCCGCTTCCTACGTCAATGAAGATGGAACGGTTGACTATCATCCAGGAGGAAAAACTTCTGATGTGATAAAGGGTAAATATAGTGTCAGTGGCAACAAACTGACTATCAATATTGAGGGAAAGGATAAGCCTGAATCATACATCATACGCAAAAATTATCTCATCTATGACATCTCAGAAAAAGAATACGACGATCTTCCTGAATATCAAAGAGGATACTATACTTACAACAAATTGTAATTGTTCTCAATAAAATCCACTACTCTCAAACACATAATGGGTTGGAAAAATATTTATTTTTTCCCTATTTTACTTGCAAATAAAAACTATTCTATGTAAATTTGCAAAGCAATGGGGCATTAGCTCATCTGGCTAGAGCGTTTGACTGGCAGTCAAAAGGTGGCTGGTTCGAGTCCAGTATGCTCCACAAAAACGGAGGAAGCAACTGCTTCCTCCGTTTTTGTATATATTTTGTGGATAAATATTTCAACTCCTACTACAAACAACTCGTCTACTCGTCTACTATTATCATAATTCAGGAGTGGCTACCTTAATCCATTCTTCTATTTTGGAGATGTCTATGCGGGAAGCATAAAGAATTTGCAACGAACCATTGTATTTGTAGAAGCCATCGGCTGTAACCTTAAATCTCTCTCCTTCCCCGAAATCAACTGCTTCGGATGGCTTTTGATAGTAGAGTGAACTTGATAGCTTCCAGTCATAATCTTTATAAGTGCAAAATTCGAAATTATTTTTCTTTTTCCATACTAAGTATTCGCGCATTGTACCCTTGGAGGAATAAACGTCGTAGTAGAAAATTGTATAATCACCAACGTTATTAACCTCTTCATGTAGCCATGCGCCTCCAACGAAACTATATATTTCTATGTCAGGTATGTTGGGTTTGTCGTCAATTTCGTCGTCATCCTTTGAACAAGATGAGAAATTAATTGACAACAGCGTTATAACGCTTAGCATCAAAAGTTTACTAATCTTTTTCATAATCTTATTCGTATTAGTTTATTGGTATTTAAAATGCTCAATGATTACTTCTATACTTTTGTTATGCAAAGATGGGAAAAAATATCCAATAAATCTAAAAAATAGGGTGAAATATTAGTCATTTATCAGTTTCAGAAAATCAACCTCTATGATTCTCAGTTCGCTCTTAACCTTGTCGCCACCATCGGCTTTGAAAAGGTCGAGCTCGTTGCCAACGGGTGCTGCCAATTCCACTATCTGGCCAAATGCCTCATTTTCTGACGCTGCTCCTTTCAACCGAATTGTTATTTTTGAAGCTGGTTTATTCATCTTCAAAGGTAAACTCACGTAACCAAGCGACATTGGAGTATTACCCTCCCAAGCAAGCACGTTGTCGGCATATATCTGAAGTGGATACGACCTCCTGCGCCAGCCGGTTAGTTTCATGCTCAACTCATCAACAATCGAAGGTTCTTCAAGTTCATAACTAATCCAGGCTGTGTTGCTGCTACCATCGTTTGTCCATTCTGAGTCTTCATTATCGTCAATGCTCATCATTGCCCTGTCTTGATTACAACCGGCAATAACCGATTTTACGCTAACACTCTGTTTAACATCCTTATATGATGCACTATCTGGTGTCTCACCACGAAGAAATCTGTGTGCAACGGCTGGACGTCTTGCTTGTGCAGGATTTATCGATTTCCATTCTATACTAACTGGGTCGAGACCGTCGGCGTATGCTGTTAGACGAATAGTACCGCTCTTGAGAGTACTGCGTATAAGGGCACGGTTTACACCGCATTCCAATGGCAATACATCACTCAGCACACAGTTGCCTTCGCCTTTGCCAATACCACCGCGCCATTCGCCTGGACCATCAAGAACAAATCTCACGTTCCTGTGGTCTATGGGATTTCGCCTTCCTTCTGAATCAAGGGCCTCAAACGTTATTAGAGCCATGTCGGCTCCATCGGCCTTGAAACCATCTGGAGCTGTCATCAAAGTAAGCTCAAGTGAACGGGCCTCGCCAACGGTAAATAATGAGTATTCAGATAGTTTATTGCCATCAGAATCATACGACACAGCTTGTAGTTGGCCTGGTATATAAGCCACGGAGTCAAACTTGTGTAAATAGCGGTATTCGCTCTTGGTCGACTTGCCAAGGCTCTTTCCGTTTAAAAATAACTCAACGCAAGGGGCTGCGCTCGCTACATATATAGGTTTTACAACGCCTTCCTCATAGTTCCAATGACCCATGATATAGGTATGGCTCTCTTCTGGCTCAACCCAGCCGTCCCACATCACCTGATGAACATAGTAGGAATCTTTTGGCAAACGCATCGCATCGGTCACACCGCTAGTACGATAATTCGACTCGCCACGGCAATGGGTATTTGTGTCGGAAAATATTATCTTCACTCCGCCGCTACTTACTCGGCTTCCTGTGCCTGGACGTACCTCCCAGTAGTCATACCAACGACGAATGTGCTCTATGGCTAGCTGGTCTTGATTGTGATTATATGCTTCTGCAGGAGCATTGCGATAGAGAGGACCATCACCGCTCTTATGGTACGGCCAGCTCCAGTCATCCCAATATCTGCGCAATCCTTCGTCTCTGCAGTATTCCATAGCCCAAACGGGTTTCCCGCCACTCTTGTTGATATATAGCATCTCGCCACCATATTCGGCATTTTTGCTCGACAACATCTCCCTCGAACCGATAGCCCGCCCACCATAAGGATCGAACTGATTACGAATTGAAAGCATCTCGCCCATGTGAGCATCGCTTATATTCTCATTTCCACACTCATAAAATATTATGCTCGGGTTGTTGCGATTGTAAATAATAGCATCGCGCATCACATCAAGGCGATGTTCCCATTGCCTGCCCTCGGAGTCTTTCTCGGCATCGCCTGCTGGCATAGCCTCAATAAGGCCTACGCGGTCGCACGACTCAACATCTTGCTTCCAGGGCATAGTGTGCATCCAGCGTACCAAATTGCCACCGCTCTCCACCATTAAGCCATTGCTGTAGTCGCTTAACCAAGACGGAACCGACATGCCAACTCCTGGCCATTCATTGCTCGTGCGTTGAGCATAACCATGAACCATCATTACACGATTGTTGAGCTTGAACAAACCATTGCCGAACTCCGTCTTGCGAAATCCTGTCACGGTTTCTGCTTCATCTATGCAATCTTTACCCTCCTTTAGACGTGTCTTTACTGTGTAGAGATAGCCATAGCCCCAGCTCCAGAAATGAAGACCATTAAGATGGCCGGAAACCGACAACTTACGACTTTCGCCCTTGTCTAAACGTATCTTTGAACTTTCATACTTGCCAAGGCTCGTGCCGTCGATATCATATATCTCCATCTCGTAAGTCAGAGTCTTTGCCTTACCACTTTCGTTCTTCACTTCAGATTGAGCCACAACTGTGGCACTATGATTCTCAATGTCTATATCCTTGGCATATACGTACACACCTTCTGTGCCTAATGAAGAATAGAGTGGGAGAGTCTGGTAAACTGGGTTCACAACATAAAGATATACATGTTTGGGAATGCCGCCATAGTTGGCGTTGAAGTTTTTGTTGTTCCATTGATAACCCACGCCTGTCGACTCCTCCTTGTAGTTCCAGCTGTTATCAGTCAGCACTTCCAAACGGTTCACACCTTTCAGAGTCAGATAGGGAGTCAAGTCATAGCCGAAGGCTGTGATTCCGTTCTCGTGATTTCCAAGGTAATGACCGTTTATCCACACCTTGCCTCCCTGACGAACACCTTCAAATTCTATGAACACCTTCTTGCCTTTAGCTTCTTTCCCTAACAAAAAATCTTTAACATACCTCACAGTGTCTGTCGGAAGGTCGTTAATCAATACACGGTAGGCATAGTCCTCATTCCAGGCACGGGGCAAAGTCACATCATGAACCTTACCTTTCAACATATAGCTCCAGCCTCCATCAAAATTCTGCTTACGCTGACACCATACATGCATAGTCAGACATAAGAATATACTTATTACCAGTAATCTCAATATATTTGTTCTTAGCATAATTTCTTATTTTTCATTTTTTCATGCAAAAAAAATATCGTCTCGCCTTCCCTAACTTCTCTAACTTCTAAAATAAATTTTCATTTTAATTCACCACAATCTTCTTGCCATTAACAATATAAATACCCGGCTTGCTAATAACATCAATCTTTCTACCGCTTAAATCATATATTATATCCAATTGACCGTCTGAAGATATTCCATCAATACCCGATGCTGGATTCTCAACTATGCGAAGAATACCGTCGCTCACCAGCGAACTATAATCCCACATATATCCTGGAATTGGCTCCTCAGGAACAAATGTTGGTGTGCCGCTAAGAGTTATCTTGCCGCTACAGTCAAACACCTTGTAGTCAGTATCTGCCGACCAATCACCACTCAGCCTGGATAAATCGAATATTGGACTTGCAAGCGACACATTGCCTTCTACCACGTATTTGTCTACACTGCTGGTGGAACGAGCACGAACTCGAACGATTCCGCCTGATTTCACGCTCAGATTTCCAGAAAGCGTCAGAGTGCCTGTCATAATTCCTGTTGCCTTGCCGGCACCCACTGTGCCGCCTTTGTTTACTGTGATATTGGCGGTCTTACCTGTGCCTAACACTGTTCCACCATTCTGAGCGGTTACCATACCTTTAGTGGTAGATGTGGCATTTTCAAGTGAAACAAATCCTGCATACACGTTTAACGCACCTGAACTTGAACCCGTCAGAGTCAATGTGCCATCGCCATATTTGTTCAGAGTGCCTCCGCCACCTATGATGCCGGCGTATGTAGTGTTGGTGCCCAGATATCCCACATTCCATACACCAGTGGACAGCTGGCAGTCGTTGGCAGTGCTGACAAGAGCTCCTATTTTATGAGTAAGGCTACTCTCTGTCCCGCTCTGACTCTGGGTGCTGACTGCATATACGCCTGCCTCTGGCTTGAATGTGCCATTAGAAAGATCCATGCTGGAGGTAATGCGGAACTGACCCGACGTTGGATTCAGAACGCCTTCAAACTTTGACATGTTGGAATAGAAATCGCCACGAACGTATGGGAAACTAATCTTCACAGTGCCTTCGCCTGTAAACGAACCTCCTATTTTGCAACGCTGACCAGCGTTGATAGTCAGTGTCTTCGACTTGGCAACATCTATCTTGTTGTTCAATGTTGGAACAGCGCTGGTGCTGTTGTTATTGAACACTGTGATGGCACAGTTGCCTTTAACATCTATTGGAGCACCGGCAGGGCCGAAAGTGGAATTCCATGAACCCTGAGCTATGCTTCCTGCTTCAAGACTGATACCTCCCTTAAATGTATTTGTACCACCATAGGTGAAATTAACCTGACCACTGCCGCGTTTAACCATCCTGCCGTTGCCGACAACCTGACCTTTAAATGATACATTGCCATTTGGAATGCTTACGACTGCAGTGTCGTTTAATGTCAGAATACGGTTAGTCGACGTACTGCTGTTGTCGATAATCAATGTGGCTTTGCCTAGTTGGAAATTGCCTGATATAGCACTCGCAGCACCGAAGGAACTTGGTAGACCTCCATCGGCCAACTCCTTAACACTCACAGTTCCACTGTTTATAATGGTCTTGCCGGTGTAACTGCTATTTATACAGTTGAGATTTACCCTTCCTGAGCCGTTCTTCGTTAGTCCACCACTGCCGGTGAAACCACCTGTGCCGTTAAGTGTCAGGGATTTGCTGTTGTTTGCAAATTCTATTCCAGATATAGGGAATAATTCGTTAAGTGTGATAGAGATAGATTGGGCTCCATCATCAATAACCACACCATCGTTGGCAACGAAGTCTGTAGAAACTGACTCTATCTCAAAGTTCGAATCCTGATAGTTCCAAACGTTGCTCTCATTACCTATCCATCTCACACCTGTCATAGCATTGCGTTGCTCGTTTATAACAAACCAAATGGCATTGTCCTTGTTTTCAATACTGTAAGACACGCCTACGATGCCTCTAATTGAAAATTTGGAAACATCGCCTGAAAATGCACCGGTATATTCTATTAACTTATAGCGGCCTGCTGCAACTGGAGTCTGGTCTGGAACAATTGTAAACACTATACTGCCATTTGTGCCAAGAGTTAAATCTCCGTCTATATGGATTAGGTCGCTTGTAACAGAGGATGTTATGTTCATTTCAGCAAACATCCTGCCATTAACTGTCAGACTCTTATTAAGAATTATAGTACCTAAACTGGTTTTGTTGCCTGGCATCAAGCGTCCGCCTTCATAGTTCAGTGCGTTCTCTACATTCAAACTACCTTCTACTGTTGGATTGCCAGACAAAGTACCACGGGCTCGAAGCTCAACATCGCCATTTATTACATTGTCCGAAGATAAGATTCCTTCTGATATATAGGTCTTGCCAGTATGATTTAGAGGCACGTCCACTTGAAGTGTGCCTTGCTGACTTTTCCACAGATCCATGCTGCCACTCAAAGAACCACTGCCACCAAACGTTATCGTCTGACCCTTTACAGGCATGGCATATATTCTTCCTGGCTTTATGTCTGAAGATATATTATATGTGTTGGAACCATAATTCAGGTCGAAAAGCATGCTCTTGCCATCGCTGTAGCTTACACTTGTGCTACGGCTGTAATCGGTATATCCGCCGTTTGGTTGTGCCACCAAGTCTGTTACCATAACTGGAGGTAGTTGTGGACGTGGCATGTCGTAGCCAAGGTAGAAGCCTGGGTTAGGACTCTGATAATAGCCTTTGGTGGTGCAGTCGCCTTGATAGTGAGGATCTTCAAGCAGACAATATATATTATTGATGCTGGTTGATATATCTGTGGAGAATCCACAAATGCCTACTATCACTCCATTTTCTTTATGAAGCAATATTAGTTCTTCACGCCAGTCACCGATAATATCGCCCCAGAATGCTGCTCGTTTCGCATATACCGTAGTATAGCGATAACCACTAGGTTTTGCTATCTCAATAAGCCTGTTGCCGCCCATAAATTTGTTTATGTACACGTTGTAGTGACTGTCGGAAGTGTTTACATTCTCACGATCCAAAACACCATCCCACCAGATTCCTTCGCATGGATATTGATTACCATATTCAGTAATCAAATTACCCTGAGCATCATATACATTGCCATCCATCGTCGACCACATTTCCCAGCCTAAATGAGCGGGGTCTACATCCATGCATTCTCCACGACCAACGTCACCGGTGCCTGCCATATACCATTTCTTGATAAATTCGCCATTGCCAGCATCATAGAGTACCTGGCCAAGCATATCACCGGCATATTGCTGGATGGCAAACGTTTCAAGGCCTGGACGCTCTGGATCTATGTCGCTGGTGCGGAAACGGTCGCCATGTGAAATACCGGTGTTGAATAACGGCCTACCTGTGTTGTTCATTGTATATCCGCCTACAATCATCTCATCACAGCCGTCACCGTCAACGTCCCCTATTCTGATTTGATGAAATGCCGGAGCACCTGTCGGCTCGTTAAACAGCTCTTTCAGCCTACCGGCCTTGCCGCTTGAAAAATCGTAGGCCACACCTAAATTATAGTAATGATGGTCACCACTACTACCACGCATGTGCCATTCCATAACTACACCCGGATGAATGCCGTCAAAGAAAAACACACCCATGTGGCCCACATGTTTATTATATTCATCACCCATTAGAGAGGCACGGTTTGTACGGTTATAATGGGTGTTGTATGATTGTTCGATTGAGGCCTTTTCCATGCCTGTCAAACCGTCAATCACACTTATATATCTTGGAGCATTTCTTGTGCCTTGTGTCTCATAGTCGATGATGCCGTCCTTGTCTGTATCACCATTTGTTCCACCATTTACATACAGACCGAATGACTTTGTTTCTGGATTCCAGAACTGAGTGCCGTCAGACGACTGGATGACCACGTCGGCATAACCATCGCAGTCCATGTCGCAAGCTGTGATCATGTCGTCCTGACCTGCACAGCTTAGTTCGTTCGGACCTAACTTCACTGTCCACAAGTGTTGACCGCTGCTAAGATAACCTTCAACATAGCAGTCAAGTCCATTAGTGTTCGACTTGCGATTAACAACGTAGTCCATCTCACCATTTCCATCTAAGTCTACTGGCCATACGTAGGCTGTGTTGAAATCGGATGATTTAAGAGGGCTGCCACCTTGCTCAAAGTTGATATCCAT
>Ga0247611_10001366_pt1 | contig 43646 bp, 37 predicted proteins | sample 177DNAGHGhighgp2_FD_192422 | JGI IMG/M metagenome (GOLD analysis project Ga0247611, IMG submission 192422) | Sheep rumen microbial communities from Palmerston North, Manawatu-Wanganui, New Zealand - 1770 DNA GHGhigh gp2 | ecosystem: Host-associated > Mammals > Digestive system > Stomach > Rumen... | reverse complement strand
TCTTCTCTTTGGCCTCGTTGCCGTATTGGTCCACATCGACCACGTTGCGCGGCGAGTGGGTGATGCACAGCGGACCGCCGATGCAGCCGCCGTCACATGCCATGCCTTCGAAAAAGTTGGCTGTGGCCTTCTTGGCGCGCAGAAGGCTGAGTTGCATGCGGCACTGGTCAATGCCGTTCATGGCCACAGGCTTCACTCCCTCAATTCCGAGGTGTTCCGCCACGTATGCCACCCCTTGTGCCAGTCCGCCGCTTTTGGCAAAGATTCGGCCATAGTAGGAGGCGTTGTCCAGAATGGTGTCTTCGCACTGGGTGGTGTCAATACCGCGGGCATCCACAAATGCTTGCAACTCTTCAAAGCTCATTACGCTGTCAATCATTCCGCCCGTCTTGGCCAGGGTGTATTCTCCTTTCTTTGCCGCGCAAGGCCCGATGAAGACGACGCGGGCTGTGGGGTCGGAGTGTTTGATGAGTTTGGCTGTTGTAACCATCGGAGAGACTGACGACGAAATGGCATCTTTGAATTCGGGGAAGTTTTTTTCGACAAAACTTACAAAAGCCGGGCAGCAGGATGTGGTCATGATGGCTCCCGGACCTTTTTCTTTGAATTCTCGGGCTTCGTTATAGAGCGTGATATCGGCTCCAAGGGCAGCCTCCACCACTTGATGGAATCCCAGTTTCTTGATGGCGGTGACGACCTGTGTGATGCGGCCGAAACGGCACTGGCTCACGATGGCGGGTGCTATGACCGCATAGACGCGGTAGCGGGTGTTGTTTTCCGACTCCTGAAGCATCTTGACGATGTCAAGCACAAGGCTGCGGTCGGTGATGGCTCCGAAGGGGCATTTGTATACACAGGCCCCGCACGATATGCATTTGTTGTTGTCAATCACTGCCTTGTCCTCGTCGTTGATGCTGATGGCTTTCACTTTACAGCTTTGCATGCAGGGACGGTGCTGTGCGATGATGGCGCTGTAGGGGCAAGCTTGTGAGCATTTACCGCATTCGATGCATTTCGACTTGTCAATCACGCAGCGGTGGTTGACGATGGTGATGGCTCCGCGGGGGCATACGTCTTGGCAGGCGTGCATCAGGCAGCCGCGGCACGCCGGGGTCACCAACATTCCTGCCGAAGGGCATTCGTCGCATGCGGTCTCCATCACCTGCACTGGGTTCGGGTTCTCCTTGTCGCCGCCCATAGCCATGTGGATGCGCTCTTGCACAATGGCCCGCTCTTTGTAAATGCAGCAGTTCAGTTCCGATTTCGGACCCGGACTGATTATTTTGGGAATCTCCAGATATGCTTTGTCCAGCCCCCCTTCGTAGGCACGTCGTATTACTTCTTTGAGGACTTTGTATTTAATCCACTGTACATTGGTGTCGAATAGTTTCTGTTCCATGATTAGTCGTAATTAACCGTTACTTCTTTTCCCATCCGGCGCAGATTGTCTGCTATATGTTCAACCAGTTTGAGTTTCATTGTAATATCGATGTCAAGCCCTTGGTGTGCGGCATTGACGTTCTGGCCCACAAAGAAGACCACGTGGGTGGCTTCTTCGAAAATGATATTAGCCAACAAGGAGCCACCGTCTTTCTTGCTGTATGTTTTGGGAGTGAGGTCTTTGGTCGAGACGTATTTTTCAGACAACGTAAGAAGCCTCCTCAGTGTTATCACACCTTCGGTCGTGAGGTCGATGCCGTCGATGAATCCGATAGGTGGCACATCGCGGTCGGGGAAATCAAAACTGGTTTTCAGTTCTTTGCCCATACAGCGCGCCACAATCTGCGAGCTTGTGCCGCCACACACAATCCTCTTGTCAGCTCCCTCAAGGAACTTCTGCACATAGTAGGCATCTTTCTCCTTGTCGACCGGAGGCCCGACCATGATGTGTACCTCCATACGGGGGTGCATACGGATGGCGGCCACGGTAGTGTCATCGCCCGGGCGATCAAGGTAAAGGTCGTTACAGGCCGAGGCCAACAGGCAGGCGGCTGCGCGGGCCGACATGTGGGCATTGACATTCTTGTCGAGATGTTCCATAATCTCTTTGCGCTGCCATCCGAAATTCAATATCTGCCCGATACCGGCATGAATGGTACCGTCGCTCATCACAAACACCATGTCGCCTGCCGAAAGATTGAGCTCCGTGTAGTACACCTGCTTCCCACAGATGAGATGTGGCTCTCGGTTGGGGAAGTTCTGAGTGTGGCCATTGTGATACCAGATGGCTTCGGGGTTGTCGAATTCAAAAAGGTGGCCCTTCCCGTCCTTCCCCACATGGATGACGGAAAAAGTGCTATAAGCCAGCTGCCGCTCTTTGCATACAGGCAGTGTCTGGATAATAGTCTCCACACACTCCTCTATGTCGGCATCGTTGGCCACCATCGTGCAGAGTATCTTGCTTGTGAGGGTGGCCAAGATGTTGGCCTTCACTCCGCTGCCCAGCCCGTCGGCAAGCACCAGCGTGGTATAGTCGCCGTGTACACACATCTCCACGTTGTCGCCGCATAATTCCTCGCCCACGTGGTTCAGCGATGTGTATCCGTATTCGATGCAAAGCTCTTTCATTCCTTCTCCTCCGTAGCCACCGAGCTGAGCAACATTTTCTTCAAATTGAGCAACGCAACCTTTGTCTCGGCTGTGGTTTCGCCCAGTAGCGAGGCAACCTCCTGCGCCACGCGCATCTGTTTCATGATCAACTCGTCGGTAGTGCTTATGGTATCCAGTTTCACCTTGTCGAGTTTCTTGTCGTAGTTCACCTGTTCCGAAATGTCCTTCATGAGTCCAAACAGCAAGTTCTGCTCTCTCAATATGCTAACCGTCAGGCTCACATACCTGTTCGTACTGCTTATGTGGAGACATTTGTTTTCTACGCGGCACTTGTTGGTGTAAGCGTTGTAGAACTCGATGGGGGGGAAGAAGTCTGCAACCGGCCGACCCTGATAGCTCTCAGGGCTACCGGTCATTCCCAGCATCTTCATGGCTGTAGCGTTGCAGTCAGCAATATTCATGTCCGAATCCACAATAATCACGCCTTCGGGCGAGTTGCGCACAATGTCCACAGCCAGGCTCTCGGCCCTTTTGCGCATGTATGGCAGGCAAATATCGATGTCGGCATAGCCGTTCACCACTGCCCAGGCCTTTTCGCGGCACGAATTGTAGCCACAGGCTCCGCAGTTCAGCTCGTCCTGTTTGTTGAATTTGCCCGTGCGGTGCAGCACCTCCTCAATTTCCTTCTCGCTGGCCGGACGGCTGTGCGAGCGCAAACGGGGGTAGGCTATGCTCAGGTTCACCCCTGCATCGGGAGCGGGGGTATGCTTGTGGGTCTCCATCTCGTGCTCCACGTAGGCAAGTATGTCGTTCTCGGCCTTGATGATGCCACCCTCCTGCGCAATAGAGCAGGGGCCGTTGATACAGCCACCGGGGCATACATTCATCTCGATAAAAGCATGGTCGATCGACTCGATGTTGTTCAACACATCAGCTATGCGGTCCACACCATCCACGGCCATATACCGATAGCCCTCTGGCAGAGCGTCGAACGAGCGGATGATGCCCCTCGTCACCGGGAACGCCTTGGCACGGTTGGCACCCGTCACCTCGTTTTCGATAGTGAGGCGGTTGATATTGTGCGGGTCGATATTGTTCTCCTCGAACAGTGTCAGCAACTCTTCAAAAGTCAGCACCGCGTCGATATTATGCTCGTCGGCCTCCCGTTTCTTGGCGATGCAGGGACCGATAAACACCACCTTCAAATCCGGGTCCGCTTTGCGCAACATTTTGGCGTGCGCCACCATGGGCGACTCGACGGGGGCCAGATAGGGCAGAGCCTTGGGGTAGTACATCTGTATCAACCGGCAGGCTGCGGGGCAGGCGGAAGTGATGAAGTTGCGCATCTCGCCTTTGGCAAGCACCCGCTTATATTCCTCCACTACGGCTTGGGCTCCGATAGCCGTCTCTTCGACTACGGCGAAACCCAGTTTAGCCAATGCGATGTGCAGCGCCGAGAAATCTTCCAGATCCAGGCTGCTGATGTACGAAGGCGCCACCGAGGCCGCCACCCGCTGGCCGGAAGCCAGCAGCTTGCGCACCTCAGGCAGCTCACTGTGCACTATCTTGGCGTTTTGCGGACACACTTTGGTGCAGTGACCGCACAATATGCAGTGTTCTTCAATGATTTGTGCATGATGCCCTTTCACTTCGATGGCTTTCACAGGGCATTCACGAACACAACGGTAGCAATCCTTACATTGCACCGTCCGAAATTCCATGTATTCAGACATGCTGTATTTATGGCTTAATTTAGATTGAGTTTAGGGTAGATTTCGTTAGCAAATAATTCTTCAACGTTTTGAGCATTGACCTCGTGGATGATAAAACCATTCTCGCATTCCTCGACCTGGCTGCCGTAGGCGGCGGGGTCGCTCCCCTCGCAAAGCACGGTCACCCCCCGGGCGCAATGCCCGAGGCAAAAACTGGCCTGAAGGTCTACTATGTCCTCCACATCATATTTTTTAAGCACTTCTTTGAAGGCTTCTATCACATCATACGAACCTTTTAGGTGGCATGAGCTTCCGACGCAAACTTTAATCGTCATATTGTCTTTTTTTTGTTTATTCAAATACCGGAATGGTGGACCACTCGTTCCCCGTGGTCCTCCCGGTAGCTATTGTCTCGTTAATGTTTCCCCTTCCTTGGGATGGTAAAGTTGCCCAGTTTGAGGCTTCAGCGCTTTTCCAAAAGTGTGAGAGGCGAAGAGTGGGCAATTTGTAGAGGGGGAAGTGGGTCAAGCATTATGGCAAGAAAGATGTCCGGGCCTCCGCCTTTCACTTTTTGGGTTATATTACAATACATCAATTTAAGCGTTTCAGTCTCATTCTGTGGAACTTTTCAATGTTCTCTCTTCTTGTTTCGGTTTGCAAAAATACTAAATCTGTTCAATATAGCAAATTTTTCTTTCATTATTTCTTTCATGTCGCTGATAATCATTCAGAAAAAAAATACCGTATCGTTCTTTTTTTATCGAAATAATTGTATCAAATAGGGTGGTTGTAACGTTTTTCGCCTTTGGGCAAATGTTTTGTCGGCCGTAGTGAGGTGTGGAGTGGTGGACCCTTGTGCCGTGGTGGGTCAGCTGCGGCGCAACAGTTCGGCTGTGAGCGCGGCCAGCGAGGCGGCCAGATTCTCGTTCTTCACCAATATGTTGTCGGGCAGGTTGATGGTTGTCGGGGCAAAGTTCCAAATGGCTTTCACCCCCCCGGCCACCAGCTGGTCCGCCACCTGTTGGGCTGCGGTGGCGGGCACGGCAATGATGCCTATCTTGATATGCGTCCGGCGCAGGAAGGATACCAGTTTGGCGATGGGCAGCACCGGCTTGCCGGCAATGTTCCTTTCATGCACCTCCTTGTCGAACCCCGCCACAATGCCCAGGCCGTAGTTGTCGAAGCCGCCATACTGCATCAGCACGTGCCCCAACGCGCCCACGCCCACCAGCACCGCCTCGTCGTAATGGTCGTAGCCGAGGTATACCTTTAGGTCGGCCAGGATGGTGTCGATTTTAAATCCCAGCTTTGGCCGTCCGGGTTCGGAACAGATGCTGGCCAAGTCTTTGCGCACCTGCACGGGGTTTATAGAAAGGCTTTCGGCTATGGTGGTGGCGGAGATGTACTCGTCGCCACGGGCCTGGCAGCTCTCTATGATGCAATAATAGGAGGGCAGTCGGCTCAGCGTCGATTTCAAGATTATCAAGGAGTTTTGTTTATCTTTCATGGTTTCGCTACGCATCGTTTTCAAATGCAAAGTTACATATTTTTTTTTGCAAAAATGAAATTAGTTTGTCGTGGCCTCCATGCCGATTGCCGATTTGTCTGGTTGGAGGGTGGTCGTGGGCAGCCGGGCTGTAGTAGGGTCGCTCTTTTTCCAATTGTTCTTCAGTGGTTATTTTACATTTTGTCTCTGCCGAGAGTATAAGTAGTGTATAAATAGTGTGTAAATAGTGTGAATGGACTGGGGACTGGTTGGCGTGGGCGGGGGCAAAAAAGAGCCGCCTTCTTGTTGGCAGGGAGGCGGCATGGGTGGGATGGGTATGGGTGGGTGTTTCTATGTCGTGTGGGGTTGGGCGATGAGGTTGATGATGCGGTCGAGGTCGCTGTCGGACAGTTGGTGGTGCATGGGGAGGCAGATGACTTGGTTGGCTATGCGGGTGGCGTTGGGGAGGTTGTCGGGGGCGGCGCTGGGGAGTGCTTTGTAGGTGTCGAATGAGCTGATGAGGGGGTAGAAATAGCGTCGGCTGTAGATGTTGTGGTCGCGGAGTTTTTCGTAGAGTTGGTCGCGTGTCATGCCGTATTGTTCGGCGTCGACAAAGATGGGGAAGTAGCTGTAGTTGTGCCTTACGCCGGGCATGTCGTCGAAGAAGTGTATGCCTTTGACGGGTCGCAGGGCTTCGCGGTAGCGGAGGGCTGCCTGTTGGCGGGCATGGATGGCTTGGTCGACGTGACGGAGGTTGATAAGTCCTATGGCTGAGCGGATTTCGTCCATCTTGCCGTTGATGCCTGGGGCCACGACTTCGGTCTCGCTTTCAAAGCCGAAGTTTTTGAGGTAGTCGATTCGTTTTTTGGTGGCTTCGTCGTGGATGATGAGTGCACCACCTTCGGCGGTGTTGAATACTTTGGTGGCGTGGAAGCTGAGGGTGGACATGTCGCCCCAGTTGAGGATGGACTGGCCGTCTTGTTCGACGCCGAAGGCATGGGCGGCGTCGTAGATGACTTTGAGTCCGTATTTGTCGGCTATTTGTTGTATGCGTTTGCCGTCGCAGGGTTTGCCGTAGCAGTGTACGGGCAGGATGGCTGTGGTGCGGGGAGTGATGGCGGCTTCGATTTTGTCGGGGTCGATTCCGCAGTTGGTGGGGTCGATGTCGACGAAAACGGGCTTGAGGCCGTTCCACCAGATGCTGTGGGTGGTGGCCACGAAGCTATAGGGTGTGGTGATGACTTCGCCGCTGATGCGGAGGGCTTGGAGGGCGGTGAGCAGGGGGAGTGTGCCGTTGGTGAAGAGGCTGATGTAGGGTACTTTGAGGTATCGGCATAGTTCGGTCTCCAGTTGTTGGTGGAACTGGCCGTTGTTGGTGATCCATTTGCTGGCCCAGATTTCTCTCAGCAGGGTGTTGAGTTCGTCGGGGTCGGGGAGCAGCGGGGAGGTGACTGTTATGAGATTGTCGTTTTCCACGTGCGGACGAGCCTATTTTTTGAATTTGAGGAAGTCGAGTATGGCTTCTTTTTTGGAGGCGGGTTTTTTGGAGGAGCCGTCGTTGCCGTAGCCATAACCGTAGCCGTAACCGTAGCCATAGCCATAACCGTAGCCATAACCGTAGCCGTAGCGGTTGCCGTAGAGGGGTTGTTTTTCGTATTTGACGTCGTTGAGGATGAGGCACATGTTAGGGAAGGTTTTTTCTTGGTAGAGGCGTTCGATGTCGAGCAGCATGCGTTTGTCAAAGATGCGTGCGCGGATGATGAAGCAGGTGTGGTCGGCCACGCGTTTGATGATGTCGGCGTCGACTACCATGCCGGCAGGTGTGCCGTCGATGATGATGTAGTCGTAGCGGGGACGGAGGATTTCGAAAATCTGGTCGAACCGGGGTGAGCTGAGGAGTTCGGCGGGGTTGGGGGGCAGGATGCCTGAGAAGATGCTGTCGACACCGGGTGCTATGATGTCGTGGAGGATGAGGTTGTCGAGGTTGTCTTCTTTACCGGCGAGGTAGTTGACTATGCCGGGTTTGGAGCGGGTGTAGAAGCGGTGGGTGAGGGCTCCTTTGCGGAGGTCGATGTCCATGATCAGCACTTTTTTGTCGGTGAGGCCGATGCTGGCAGCCAGGTTGCTGGTGGTGAATGTTTTGCCAGAGTTGGCCATGAGGGATGAGAATAGGAGTACTTTGGCCTTCCCGGGTTCGCCGCTGAGGAAGTCGATTTTGGCGCGGAGGAGTCGGAAGGATTCGGCGATGCCGTCGTGTTCGTTGTCGGAGACGATGATGGTTTCTTTTTTTTCGGGTGAGGCAGCTTTTTTGGCTGTTTTGCCAGATTTGCCTTTTTGGTCGGATTGGGTGAGGGCGGGTATTTCGCAGAGGAAGGGGGCTGTGGTGGCGGCTTCGATGTCAGCGTAGGTCTTGACTTGTGTGTCGAACAGGCGGCGCAACAGGTAGAAGACGACGGGGATGAGGAGTCCGATGATGAAACCCATGAAGGTCATGTGTTGGGTGTCGGGCGAAACGGGGCTGCTGTTGACCTGCGCGGCGTCGATGATTTTGGCGCTGCCTTCGAGTGAGGGCTGGCTTATCATGAGCTCTTCGCGGCGGGTGAGGAGTGAGACGTAGAGTTGTTCTTTGATTTTTTGATTGCGTTCCATGCCTTCGAGGTAGATTTGTTTGTGTGGCACGGAGCGCATTTTGATGGAGGCGGTGTTGGCTAAGTTGCGTTCGTTGACAATGCGTTGTTCAAGTGAGGCGATGTAGCCTTCGGTCATGCTGGCAAGGTCTTGCTGGAGTTGGCGTTGGCTTTCGATGGTTTTGGAGGCCACGGGGTTGTTGGTGGTGCCCATTTCTTTGTAGCGGGCGATGGCTTGGGCGTTTTGGTTGAAGTTGGTGAGGTATTGCAGTATGACGGTGTTTGTCATAGTGCCGACGGGGATGACGCGGCTGCCGTCGTTGGAACGGATGCCGCTGAGGAGGACGCGGACCATCTCGAGCTCGGTCTGCATGCGCTGTACTTCTTGGTTGGACTGGAAGTTGGTCTGGATGTAGCGTTCGCCGATGGAGGCTGAAGTGATTACGTCGTTGCTGCTGCGGTAGTTGGCCATGGCAGACTCTTGCGCGTCGAGGTCGCCGCTGATGATGTTGATACGTTCGTTAATGTAGTTGTAGGTGTCGGAGATGATGCGCTTTTTGTCGTTGACGGCACCTTCGTTGTAGACGCGGATGAGGGCGTTGATGAAATCTGCGCAGCGTTGTGCGGAGCCGTCGCGCATGTAGAGGTTGAGGATGGTGTTGCGGTCGCTGTCGCGTTCGACGCTGAGTTTGTTGCGGTAGTATTCGGTGACGGCTTCGACGTTTTTGTTGGTGATGTGTATGTCTTGTCCGATGTAGTCGTCTTGGAATGCCCAGGTTTTATTAATCATGAGCCGTCCCATGGGTGTGATGACAGTTTTGTTGAGTGGGATGTAGATGGAGTGGTGGCCAGGGCGATGCATGAGGACGTGGTCGTTGTCGAGTATGGTGATGGTCAGTTTGCTGGGGAGTTGGAATCCTTCTTCGCGGTCGTTGATGACGAGTTCGATGGGGGAGGTGTTGTAGAGGTCTTTGTAGCGGTGGGCGAAACGTGTTTTGGTGGAGTATGTAGTGTTGAGGTTCAGCTGCTCGACCACTTTGCGGATGGTGGTTTTGGAGGTGAGAATCATGATCTCGTTGTTGATGGAGCTGGAGTAGAAGGATCGGAGGCCGAGCGAGGAGCGGAGGGTGGCTTCGCGAGTGTCTTCATCGCTGATGCCAAGTTCGTTGCCACTGCGGATGAGGATTTTGGCGTGGCTGGCATAGGCTTTTTCCTGTCGGCGTGCGTTGAGGTTGGCTATCACGGCTCCAAGGATTGCAAAGAGGAGGAGCCAGTGGATGTTGCGCAGCAGGAGAAAAACGATGTCCTTGATGCGGAAGGTGACGGACTGTTTGTCGTCGAGGAATGAAAGGTCGGATTGTGTGGTTTGGGTATTTTTGTCGTCCATGGGATTATGGGTGATTAATGCTGTGAGGCGGTTATTTATTGATGAGGTTTATGATGGTGAGGACAAGGGTGATGGAGGACATGACGGTGGAGGACCACATGCCTACAAAGTTCCGCGCCTCTTGACGGGTGGTGGAGGTGTTGTAGTTTTGAGTGATGATGAAGTCGTTTTGCTGGAGCATGAAGAAGGGGTCTTGGAAGACGGATGAGGAGCGGGGGTCGAGGTAGCGCATGACCATTTTGCCATCGATTTCACGCATGATGGCTATTTTGTTTCGGTTGGTGTAGACGCTGAGGTCGCCACAGAGTGCGAGGGCTTCGAGGAAGGTGCAGCGTTCGTTGGTGATGGTGATGGATTTGCCGCCTTCGGCTCCGAGGAAGAAGATCTTGAAGTTGGCAAAGCGGACCATGATGACAGCCTGAGTGAGGAGGCCACCATCTTCCAGACGGTGTTTGAGGGTGTCTTGCAGTTCGAGGCGGGTGAGGCCGGCGACGTGTATTTCGCCGAGGACTGGGAACTGTATGTTGCCGTTGACGTCGACGAGGTAAGCACCACGGGAGTTACCAGAAGTTCCGCCAATGGATTTGTTACTGATGTTGAATGGTTTGACAAGGTCTTCTTCGCCACTGGGGCCGTAGACGAAGATGTCCAGTTCGTCGTAGGGGCAAATTCGGGCCTGGAATTTGTTTTCCAGTTCAATCTGGCTCCCGTGTCGCATGTCTTGAAGGTAGTTGACTTGGCTGGGTGTTACGCATGAGGTAAATGCAAGTGCCAGCCCGATAACAAGAAACGATATTTTGATTTTTGTCTTCATGGGTTAGAAAAAATGTGTTCTAAATAACGATGGTGATGTTTTTTTATTGTTTGGGGTTGTTCTTTTTGTCGGCTTGATGGATGAGCATCCGTTTGACGATGTTTTTGAGGGATTGGGCCAGGTATTCCTTGAGGTGGGCTGGGCCTGGTTGGGTCCAGCGTTGGGGATGGGTGGTGATAAGGAGTTTAAGTCCCGATTGTCGGAGGGGTGAGTGGGGGTTGGTGAGCTGGGCTATGATTTGGTCAGTGGTGTGGAAGGAGAGTCCCCGACGTGTCCATTCGTCTTGATGGTGGGGTATTTTGTCGCGACGGCTGACGTTGTAGCCATCCCAGCGGCGTCCGGTGTCGGTGAGGTAGAGGGTGGAGGAGAAGTCGGTGTCGAAGTAGGGCTCGTGGGTTATGCCGAGGGTGTGGTAGTCGTAGCTTTGCCAGAGGTCGCGGCTGTCGTAGGGGCTGCGTGGGGAGCCGTGCATGCAGATGGAGGTGATGGGTGCCAGCGTTCGAAGTTGTTGCAGGTTTTTACAGAAGTCTTGGTAGGCTGCGACGATGTCGCCTTGGCATGTGGTGAGGGATTCGTAATGGTAGCCTATTTCGTGCCCCAGGGCATGGATTTGTTGTATAATTTCGGGGTCGTAGCTTTCGGGGACGGTTCGGAAGTAGTAGGTGGCTTTGAGCTTGAGCTGATGTTCTATCTGTGCGGTGCGTAGCGAGTTGGCTGGCAGCAGGTCGACGTCGTGGCGCAGGGTGAAGGGGATATTGCTCTGGACGAGGGTGGTGAGGAGTTGCCGGTATTTGTCTAAGGTGAAGTCCATAGGGTTTATAGTGTGGTGAGGATTTGGACGATTTGGTTGTTGATGTCGCCTATTTGTGTGTAATATTGTTCGCGTCGTTGTTGCCACAGCTCTTTTTGAGGGTTGGAGGCCAAGTTCTGGGCTTGGGCGATGGCACGTTCGGGGTCGGCAATGTTGTAGAGGAGGTTGTGCTGGTTTTGCAACATGATGAAATTCGACATGTCGTCGGGGCCGACAAATGAGTTAGAACGGATAGCGGGTGTGCCGAGTAGTGCTGCCTCGGCCGACATGGTTTGTGAGTCGCCTACATACAGGTTGGCGCCGCTGAGCACATGGTGGATGAGAGCGGCCGGGGTGGGCAGCTGGTATTGGGCCAGATGTGGGGGAAGGGGCTTTTCGGAGGAGATGTAGACGGTGAGGTATTGGGAGAGGGTGCTTACGAGTTTCTCTTTTTGCTGCTGGGTGAATCCGTATCGACCCACGTCGTGGTTGGCCTGCCACCCAACAAAACGCAGTACAGCGTAAGGCTGCTGGAGGTTGTAGCGTTGGATGACTGTTGGGTCGGGTTGGAACACCGATGGAGCAAGGTAGCAGTCCTCGAATATCCCCGCCACACGGATGTGCTTTTTACCATAGTCCAGTTTGAAGGATTGGGGTGTGATTACCCTTGTGCAGATCGGTACCACAAACCTGTTGTTGATGGTGACCACCTCGGAGTCAATGAAGATGACTGATTTGCGACGAAGGAGTTTGGCTGTGAATGTGCCATACCACGACCCCTTGGACACTATGATGTCGGGGTTGTAGTGTCGAGCAATGGCAAGGTAATTCTTGATTAGCGAGAATGTGCCAAGAATCTTGGTTGCCATGCTTTTATGGTGTTTGCCAAAGATGGTATAGGGTATATTCTCTTCTTTCAGCACGTTGAGCAGAACATCTTTGTCGCGTGCCAGAACAAGGATTTGATGCCCTTGTTGCTGGAGGATTTGCATGATGTATTTGAACTGGTAGTAGTGCTTTGGGTGGTTGAGTTCAAAAATGTATTTCACGGTGAGACTGTTTTAATTGTTTGAGGTGCTGTTGGGCTGGTATGTTTTAACGACTTTGGCGGGCGAGCCGACGGCAACGCTGTAGGGTGGTATGTCGTGTGTGACAAGGCTTCCGGCGCCGATGATGGCTCCTTCGCCGATGGTGACACCAGGCATGATAATGCTGCCGATTCCGATATGGCAGTTGTCTTTGAGTACAACTTTGGCGGTTTTGAAAGGCCAGTCTTTGGCTTTGATGCCAGGCGTGTAGCATTCCATGTCGCGTTTGTGGCAAATGATTTTAACACCGTAAGTGATGAACACGCCACTTCCGATTTCGATGAGTTCGGGGTTGTGGTCGTCGAGTAGCACGTTTCGTGCGATTCTGCTGTTTTTGCCAATTTTTACTCCTCGAAGACGGTGGATGGTCGTGGTCACCTGATGGGGAAAGGTGAACATGGCAATGTCGGAGAGGGTATGTGTCCAGATTCCTTTGAGGATTGATTTCAATGTGCGTCGTTCAACGTATTGCATGATTTGTCGGGTTGTTGTGGTGATGGGTTCAGTGGTGCCGGGAAGAGGGGGATTAGTCGATGCAGTCTTCGATGGAGTTGAAACCATAGAAGGCGGGAATGCCCGACTTGAGGTGCTCCCTCAGGTCTGGGCTGTCCAACATGAGATGGTTATCTTCGTTTATTATTGTTTCTTGCCGCACGAGTTGGGCCCACTGCAGGATTTCATCGATGGTAGGTGTTTGAATGTTTAGTTTTTCGGCCATCCATTTGGCGATGCAGTTTCCGTAGTAGATGTCGTCGAGGAAGAACCGGTGGTTGCGGTCTATCTCCCAAAGCCCGTCAGCATTCTGAACAACAGGAGTACCGATAGATATGAGGGTTTGGGAAGTGATGAAAGACTCCTTGATGTCGGTGTTGTGGGATTGATAGGAAAACCGTTCCAATGCAAGGTAGTCCATCATGTAATGATAGTCTTTTTCCGGGTGGAGGGCTTTGATGGCATTACGGATTTGGGAGTAGTCGTCATCCAGTCGGGCAAGCAGCTGTGCCGAGATGTCGTCATAGTCTTTGTAGAACCACGGCACATCTTCCCTTCTCTTCCAGGTTTTCCCATATACCTTGTACAGGCCAAGGCAGCGCGAAGTGTGGATAATCTGGTTGTCGACGGAGAGGGTCAGCGACAGGAAGTTGTCGCTTTGCTCCACTTTCCCTTTCCCAAACCAGTGATAGCAAATGTGGTCGAGGAGTTCCTCGTTGATTTGTGGGAAGTACTCATGGGGCGAACAGGCGGCATAGTTCACAGACTTACAACCATAGGTAACTCCTGTTTGGCCGTATTTGATGATGCGGCATACCCATGGGATAAGGCCAAAGGCAAATGTGACAATGTTGTGGAGGTTGTATAGATTCTTCACCTCGTCAACCATCCAGTTCCATCCCCCTTGACCATAAAGTGTGCCCACAAAAACGGTCTTCTCCTTGTTTATGTAAGGTGCAATATTGTGCAGGGCAACGCGGTATTTGTGTACCGGCATGCAGAATACGATGTAGTCGGCTTCGGGTATGAGTGATTCGGCATCGCTGGAGGCGTGGCTGAGCGAGCCGGAATAGGTGCCCAAGATGTCACCCTGGGGGTTGTGCCATTCGAGGTCAATTTGATTGTGCCATTGCTCAGGTCTGGAAGTATAGATCGATACATCAAACATCGATCCGTTCAGCAGTGGTATCAGAGTGTGGGCGCTGCTTCCGCCCCCACATATAACGAGTTTCTTTTTCATGCGTAGGAATGTTCGTATTCGGAAATGCAATAGTCTTCCTTCCCTGATGGTAGACAGGGAATATCGTTTACAAACTGAAGACTCACTTCCGATTCCTTGAAATGTTTACGGTAGTTCTCTAAAATATAGTTGAATTGCTCTTTGGGTTCATCCCCATCCTTAAGCTTGATAAGGATAGCGATATCCCCCTGGCGGTCCTGCCGGATTTGGTATTTGTCAATCTTGTTATACAGCTCCCGGTGTTCCGGTATCTGGAAGTTGAGGTCGGGGTATAACATAATGGGGAGCATGGTGGGAGAGATGGGTGTACCCTGCTTGTTGTACATCAGCCGTCCAGCCCTGCCCATCACCTCGCCAATCAGCCGGGTGCCACGGCCGCAAGAGCATCGCTCCTTCTTAATGTAGGCCATGTCGCCCACATGGTAGCGCAGGAACGGGAAAGCATAGTTGTCCAAATCTGTAGTGCACACATGCCCGATTTCTCCATCTGGGAGCGGACGGCCCTCCCTGTCAGTAATCTCAATTATGCAAGCCTCCTCCGTAATGTGCAGACCCTCGTGGCGGGGACACTCGTGCGAGAGGATTCCACCGTCGCCAGCCCCGTAAGCGTCGTAAACAGGAGCTTTGAAAACCTCCTCCAACTTCCGTCGGTATTCGTCCACCAGCACCTCGCCGGTAGTCAGCACCGCCTTGATGGGGCAGATGGGCAGCCCGTGCTCCTCGATATAGCGTGCCAGAATGTACAACGCCGAGCCGTAACCCCGCAGTGCCGCAGGCCGAATCCTCATCAAACTCTCATAGTGCGACTGCAAACACTCCTCCGTCACATCCGCACTGCTGAACTTATAATTGCGCATAATGATGCGATCGTACAGCCCCTTGGGCGACAAGAACCCCTTCCTCTGATTGATAGAATTCCCTCCAAACGAGAAAATTCTGTCGCCCAGATGCACGCCGTACCACTCCCAGGCCCTCAGCGTCGAAGCCTTCCAGCTGCTCCATTCGTCAGCATCCGTGCAGAAATCCAGCGGTGTGCCCGTGCTGCCTCCTGTCGAACTCCGTCTCAGCCGTTTCGGGTCCACAGTCCGGCTCAACATATTGTCGTAATTCTCTCGAATAATCTGCTTGGTCAGCACCGGCAGCACTCTCAAATCCTCCCGGGTACGGATGTCCCCCGGCCGGACTCCCAGCCCGTCGAACAGCTGCCTGTAGTAAGGCACCGTCTCATAACAATGCTTCACCAGCCGCTGGAGCTTGGCATCCTGAATGGCCTTGATCCTCTCTTCCGGCAAAAAGTCCTCCTTCCGCATCCTCCTCAACTCCGCCGCCACACGGCTCCCATTGGCCAAGTCGCCCATGGGTAGAAACAAATACCTGTCCAAAAAATTATACAGACTCATAAATATCAATGATTTTTCTGGCTATACACTCAGTAGTGATACCGTATTCCTCAATCCGCTCCCGACCGCTGGTGCGCCCCCCGAGCTGCAAAGCCTGTGCCAAGCCCAGCGCCAGCGCCCGTGTGTCGCCACAAGGAGCCACATACGTACCCTCCACCCCTTGCGTAATCCACTTCACATCCCCCACATCCGTGCTCACCACAGGGCAGTTGCACGCCATCGCCTCCTTCACTACATTCGGCGAACCCTCCGACTCCGACGTAAGCAGCATCACGTCCGCCGCGCAAAAATACTTCACCATCTCATCGTGCGGCTTATTGTAGACCGGATACAGACACACACCCTCGTCCTTCAGCAGCTCCACCGCCTCCTGCGCCCACTCAAACCGCTTCTCTACCCGCGACGGGTCCGAACACCAAATCACATACCTCTTGTCGGGTAAGAAACCGCACGCCCTGCGCGCCTCATCCTGTGGCATGATGGCAAACTGACTTAGATTCACCCCGTTCGGCACCACAGGCAACGCCATACCCAGCTGGTCCGCCGTCCGCTGCGACTTCACAATTGTCGCGTCCCACAAATGCTTGATGCAAAACCTTACCCACTTCAACTTGAAATTCTTGTGCGGAAAACTGCCCAGAATTGAAACCACCACCCGCGTACGAGAGCCCAACGTGGCCAGCCACGCCACCACTCCGCACACCGAATAGTGCGCATGCACAATGTCCGCATGTTCACTCCTCACCACCTTCCGTAGCTGTCCCACTGCGCGTGCATACGACCGCCAGCCCTTGCCCCGCACTGGGGAAAGCACCATCTCCAGTCCCTCCTCTCGGAGCGACTCGAACTGCGACCGCACAAACGCGCTCACACCACCCACACGCTTGTTACCGCTTGCAACAAATATTACCTTCATCTATCTGAGATTATTCCAGTACCACTCGCACGCCTTGGCAAAACCCCTCAGCGCATCATACTCTGGCTCATACCCCAGCACCCGCCTTGCTTTCTCAATCGACGCCTGCGAATGCGGAATATCGCCCGGCCGGTTGTCGCGATACGTAGGCTCTATGCTCCCGATCGCACCGTCAAAACGCGACAAATTCCCCCGCAGGCACGCAAACAACTCGTTCAGCGTCGTGTTGCCCCCGTAAGCCACGTTGAACACCGTATCCCGCGGAGCGCCCTCCGGCAGCCCCGCGTTATACTCCGCCAGCCTTTGCTGCAGCACATCGCTCGGCGTCAGCGCCGCTCGCCAGTTGGCCTGAATAACATTGTCCACATACGTAAAGTCTCTCGAATAACTCCCGTCCCCGTTGATAAACGGCGACTGATGCGCCATCAAGGCCTTCACCCACAGCGGAATCACCGCCGCGTAGGCCCCGTTCGGGTCCTGCCTGCGGCCGAACACATTGAAATACCGCAGACCCACAGTCTCCATGCCATACAGACTGGAAAACACATTCGCGTAAAGCTCATCCACCAGCTTCGTGATGGCGTAAGGCGAGAGCGGACGTCCAATCAGATGCTCCCTCTTTGGCAACGCCTTGCTGTCGCCATACGTCGACGAACTGGCCGCATACACAAACCTTCCCACACCCGCGTCGCGCGCTGCCACCAGCATATTCAAAAACCCGTCCACATTGTTGGCATTCGTATTGATAGGGTCGTTGATGCTGCGGGGCACACTGCCCAGCGCTGCCTCGTGCAGCACAACGTCGCAGCCCTCCACCGCCCTCCGGCAAGTGTCAAGATCCCTGATGTCTCCCTCCACAAACCGGAAAGTCGGCTTCCCCAGCAAATGCTCAATATTGCGCCGGAAACCCGTTGAGAGATTGTCCAGACACACCACATCGAAACCCTCACCAACAAAATATTCACACAAGTTCGACCCGATAAATCCAGCCCCTCCAGTAATGATTATTTTTGTCATAGAAATAAAACAGTGATAAAATACAAATTAATAAGAAACAATCAACCTAAATTCAAACGTCGTTTGATGCGTTCGAAATCCTCGCGGATACCCTCCGCCGAACAGCGCTGCCATGCCTTGTTGTCCGGCTCATAGTTGGCCTCCACAACCACCCAGCCCTCGTTCGTGAGCGCCATATCCCAGCCCACAAAACGGATGTCTGTAAGCATCTTGGCCATACGCTTCACCGTCTCCAGCATCTCGTCCCAGCGGGGAATGGTCACCCCCACCAGCGGGACCCCCGTGTCGGGATGTGTCGAGTACTGACCCTTGTCCTTGCTCACCGCGCGCAGCGTCCTGCCCGACCTCACATCCACCGTCACCGAGATACCCCCAGCGCTGTAATTGTCTACCACCGTCCCACCACGGCCGATGCGCCACGTGGGCCACAGCGGCTCAACCTCGTCGTCGAACCGCACCGTGTTGATGCGTACCGTGTTGACAGAGCCAGGATGCACAGCCGCCATAAAGTCGGCCTGTTTGATCCGCTCCTCGGCCATAAATCCCTCGCTATAGCTGGACACAAGGCCGGCCAGTTCGGTGTCGTCATATTTCGACGCCTCCACCAAGCACACACCCCTACCTTCGCACTCCGAAATAGGTTTCAGGATTACACTGCCGTGTCTGCGAGCAAACTCCACAAAGGCCGCCTTGCTTTGGGGTAAACCGGCCTCGCCCTGACTGATGGCCAGGACGTCGCGGTGGTAGTAGTCTTTGAAAAAGCGGTAGCATTTCGCTTTGTCGCTCAGGACAGACGTCTCGGTCACGTTGTTCACCTTCCGCAGAAAGAGGATGTCCTCTTTGCGTGGCACAAGATTCTTCCGTTGTTCTTCGGTCAATGTGATATAGTTGTAATATTCAAGTTCATCCAATGAGAAGTGCTTGAAGAAGTAAGCTTTGAGCAGAATGGAGTAATGCCTAATCCATGTGGCGGGATTATGTACACCGCTCCTGCGTAAGTATTTGTTGGTCCATCGGTTGAAACGGAATACTTTCTTGATGTATGGGTTCATTGTAAAAATGTATGTTTTGATGCTTTGAAAAACGGGTGGCATCCCTCCGACTTTTTGAAAAGGGGAGTTTAGTGGCTAACTGAGGAATAGATTTGTGCCAGTGAGGCGATGTGGTGTTGGATGCTGTATACTTGTCTTACTTCGTTGGCGCTGGCCAGGGCTTTCTGTTGATAGGTTTCTCTGTTAGCCAAAAAATCATTGAACACTTGGAGGAGTGATTGTTCGTCGTCTGTTTTGTATAGGGTTGCCCATTTGCCGTCGCGGGTGATTTCTTTCATGGTGCACCAGTCGTTGACGAAGGTGGGGAGGCCGGAGGCGATGGCTTCGATAACGGCGAGGCCGAAGCTGTCGTGGCGTGTGGAGTAGATGAAAGCGTCCATGGTGCTCAGTATTTGGGGCACGTTGTGGCAGAGGCCGGCGAAGGTGACGTGCTGGTCGAGGCCGTGAGCGCTGCAATAGTCGACGCAGGCGTTGTAGAGCTCCATCTCGTTGGGGCGGGCGGCGCCGACGAAGGTGAAGTGGAAGTCGACTTGGGCGTCCTTTAACAGTTTGAGGAATCGGCAGATGAGCAGTTGGTTCCGGCCGTCGCCAAAGCTGCCTACCATACAGAGGGCGAGGGTTGAGCGGTTGGAGGTATGGTTAGGGTTGTTTTGAAATTTGTCGAAGTTGATGCCGTTGTGGACTACTGCCATTTTGGCGGAGAGGCCGAAGTCGCCCCGTTCGACGAATGCCTGTTTCAGTTGTTGGCTGACAAAGATGATGCGGTCGGAGCCTTTAAAGATGAACCACCGCAGCAGTTTGGGGGCGTTGAGGAAACCGAAGCCGTGGAACGTGGTTATCACTTTGACGCCGGTGTACCATGAGCAGAGTATGGCTATGATAGCGTTGAGGGAGGTCTGGGCATGAAGGATGTCGATGTGGTGCTTGCGGATGGTTTTGCACAGTCGACAGAAGTATAGCAGCCAGCTTTTCTTACGTGGGACTTTAAGCATGTCCGCGCTTGTGGCGGCCATCTGTTGCGAGAGTACCCCTTCTTTCCGGTATAGGCAGACGGCCTCAAAAGGAAGTTCCGCTTTTCGAGCAAACACATCAAGGGCCAAGGTTTCAGCCCCTCCACGGTTTAATGCCCCAAAAAAGAATGCTACTTTCATTTACTTGAGATTGTCATTCAAGGCGTTCGGTTACAATATGCCGCGTGAGCCAAGCTTGAAGACTGCCCAGCCGATGGTGAATAAAGGTACTATCCAGAACCAAGTGCGCACCCATTTGTAGTTGCGGGCGTTGAGCAGTGTAACGCCATAGGCGGCCAAGAGTAGGAGGAATGGCAGTCCGGGCAGAAGGAATCGCTCGGAATTGGCAAATCCGCTCATACAGATGATGCCAAGGTATGATATCACAAAGGTGCCGATGAGGGAGAGGTCGCGCCAGTTTCGCTTGACGAATATGGCGCTGAAGAGTGCCAAGAGGACGAATCCGCCCATAAAAACGCGCACGTAGTTACCCCCGTTTATCATCTGTTGGTTATACTGTTCGTCTACGTCAACCATGGTGGGGAAGGGCAGTACGAACATGATGGGAGCCATTACGGCCCCGGTGGCATATTTGGCCCACGACACACCCTTTGAGACTTGGTAATTTCTTTTGGCAGCTTGGTTTTCGTCACGTTGTTCCCAGTAGCTCTGGGCCTCATTTGTGATTGTGCCGCCCGCCATCACCAACAGTCCTGTCACGGCCCAAAATATGAGCACCGTCCTGTTCCACTTGCTCAGCACTGCCTGACTCGAGAAGACGATGGCTGTCATTATGGCAAATATTACGGAGACCCCCAGCACTGTGCGGAAGGTGAAAAGAGACAATGCCACGACCACCACAAGGATTACTTTCCATAAGGAAATCGCTTTACTCCTGAAAAGGTCGTCTGTCCTTTCGAGCGCAAGGATGGTCAGAAAAAGCATTTCCGTTTCTTTCAAGTGAAGGCCGCAATACATGATTAAGTTCGGCATCAGGCAGCAGAAAATGCCTGCAATCCTTGCTGCGGGAGCCCCAAAGGTGCGGTGAGCCAGCCGATAAATGAGTATGCAGCTGTATGCACTCATGAGTGCCTTCAGGATTCGGGTCACTATTATGTTGGGACCAATAAGATTATAAAGGACAGTCAGATAAAGCACATACCCCCGGTCACTTATTGCAGTGCGGTTTAGTCGGTCCATAGCGTTGCTCCACCCGATGTCCACATACCACTCTGCCGCCGAATGGTAACCGATGGAGTCGCCAGCCCCAAACTCGAAAGGGATGCCGGTTTTGATATAATAGTATATGTATGAAATGAATACCCATGCCAGGCGGAACACAAGAGCAGTGATGAAGAGCTTGCGCAAAAACCGTTTCTCGTCATATTCCATCCATTTGTGGGAGTACCTGTGGGACAGGCCAAAAAAAATCAGAACCCAACCTATGCCTATGATAATAAAATCAAGGCCCATCATATATCTGAGGAACAAAACGCTCACCGTTGCCAACGACAGCAAATAGATTGATGTCGCTTTGGTCGAAATCTGTTTGGGGAAGTATGGTACCAAAATATTGCTTTTTATCGGTAAATATATGTATTACTATTCGTTTTATATCAGGATAGCCTATCGTTTCGGACTTCTTCTATTCAGTAATAGCGAAACTGCCATTTGTTTGCACCTATAGCCCGCTCCTCTCAATCCAAATAGAATACGTTGAAGCCATAGCGGAGAGTGGTAGAACTTATAAGTTGAAGCAGGAATATGGCTCCACTCCACCTTTTCCAGCACCCCCATTGCGGCCTCATGGTATTGTTTTGATAGGTAATAACGCTTCACACCTCCGCACCTCAGCCTGTCCAGCAGAAGCTTCAAATCGCCATTCCGCTTCTCCTCCTCGGCCAGAAAATCCAAATTCCACAACATGTGACGCTCTGGTTGATGCAGCCTTCTTGTGGCGCGTTTGCCAACAGGGACATCCTGAAAATAGTTGGCCAAAGGCCGATTGACAAAGGCGACTTTATAAGCAAGTGCTAACTTAATCCACAGTACAAAATCCTCGCCCAAGGTGAGGTGCTCATCAAAGCAGCCCACTTCGACCAGTGACTGTCTCGAAATGACCACCGAGCTGGATGTTATTGGCATACACAGCGTCTTTGCATAGGTAAGGCAGTAATTGATATATCCTCTTTCAAATCCGTCAGCCACACCCACTGGGGCCACTCGTTTCTTGCCGTTCTTGACCAGGTAAAACCCCGAAGCATAAACTGCCGCTTCGGGAAATTCCGCCCTCAAGTGATCAATTTCTGCAAGGAACGAGGGTTCCCACCAGTCGTCGGCATCTAAGAAACAAACATACCGGCCTTTGGCCAAGGCTATCCCCTTGTTTCTGGCTGCTCCCACTCCCTGATTCTCTTGCTTCACTAATTGGCAAAACTCCAACCCCTCAATCCGCTCCGATACCCGTTGGTAGGAGTCGTCGGTACTTCCATCGTCTACTATGATGAGTTCAACCCCTACGCCGGCTTCTGCCATGGGCTGGAGCTGGGCCGTCACGCTCTCGATGGCACGAACCACATAGTCGCGCTTGTTGTAGACTGGAATGAAGACGGAGTAGGTTATTTCTTGCATTTTTCGTATTTGAATAGCAGCCTTTCTATCAACCGCACTAATTTGAAGGCCCACGGGTGTTTGTGTATGCGTCGCATCAAGATAATGTCGTCGGCGTAAGCGTCGTAGTCGGCCAACACAAGCGGGGGAAGGGTGGCCTCGAGGGTCTGCCGTTTCTCTTGCTCAATCAACCGACTGTTTTTCCCGCCGTTCTCGCTGATGCCAGTCATGTCGAAGTAGATGGTGTCGATGTCGACGTGCACGGGTTGTATCTGCCCGAATACAACGACTTTCATGAACCAAGCCCAGTCGGAGCAGATGCGCATCGACTCGTCGTAGTAGCCGAAGCGGTCGAAGAGCGTGCGTTTGATGCAGGTGCCGACGTGGTCCAGCGTCCCGCGGTAGAAGCTGAACATGGTGAACGGCCCATGGCTGACGTGGCCCGGCTGGGTGCGGCCGTCGGGCCAGATGTTGGTGGTTGAGCCGTAGAGTATCTCAGGATTGTCGTGGAGTTGTAGTTGGGTATATAGCTGTTGCAGTATATCGGGTTGCTGCAGCCAGTCGCCCGAGTTCAACATCATCACATATTCGCCGCTCGCCATGCGGATGCCTTTGTTCATGGCGTTATAGATGCCGGTGTCGGGTTCGGAGACCCAATGTAGGGTGGGTATTTTGCCGATGTATCGGTGGATTGTCTCGACGCTGGCGTCGGTGCTGGCCCCGTCGATTACGATGGATTCGAAGTCTGTGCCTTGCTGGAGGGAGATGCTGCTGAGGGTTTTGTCGAGCCCGGCAGCGTTGTTGCGGTTGATGGTTACGATGGATAGTTTCATTGTTGCGATTCGATGATGTGTCCCAGTTGGTCTGATGTGATAAATTCGCAGTCGGGCCATGTTTTGACTATGGTGTGCAGCAGTGTTTTGAGTTGTGGCAGGGTGTTGTCGGTGTTGGTTTTGTCGATAGAGCCGATGTAGTTGACGCGGTGGGAGCAGATGTTGGCGGCTTTGCCCCAGCGGAACGCTTGCCGGATGTGGTGCAGACATGCGCCGACGTTGTCAGCGGAGGGTTTGAGGGAGGGTTCGAAGGTGCAGTTGCGCATGAGGTAGAGGAGTCCGGCTCGGCTCCGTGTGCCCTGGAAGCAGCGGCGGCGGAGTTTCTCACCCTGATTGTCGCCCACGGGTATTTTCTGGCATACGGTGCTCTGGAGGTAGCGGACGCCGGCGTGGATAAGGTGGGGCTCGATGGCGGGGCTCCACTCGTAAGTGGTGGGGATGAATGACTCGGACTGGTAGCCGAAGAGGGTGAGGAAGAGGTCGGCGCCTTCGCGGATGATGGTGGAGTAGGCGGCGATGTCGTCGGGGCGGTCGGAGTTGAAAGCTCCGAGGTAGTATTGTTTTATTGTGGGGTCGGCGTCGTGGGTGAGGGCGAAGGTGCCGAGGCGGAAGGCGAGGAGAGTGGAGGGGTGCGAGGCCTGGAGGGCGTGCATCCATTGTTTGACGTTAAGGTGTTCGCGGCCGTGGAGCTGGGGGCGGAGTAGGCCTTGGGCCATGCCTTCCTGCCAGAGGGCGAAGGTGCCGGTGTGACGGGGGCTTTGGGTGAGGGTCTGTGTGAAGGGTTGGTAGTGGTAGGTGGTGAAGTGGTCGGCTTCTATTTTTTCGAAGTCGGGGTTGGCTGTGACGCAGTTGGCGGTGATGACGGCGGGATTTCCGTGGCTGTCTTTGACGGAGCTGAGTATGTCGAAGAGGTCGCTGAGGTCTTGTGTGGTGGCAAGGTTGTCGTATTTGCAGTAGGGGTCGTTGTCAACGCGGATGCCGCTGCGCAGGAGTTCACGGTATATTTCGGGCGAGGGCATGCGTATGCTGCCCCAGTCGTCGGACTCGATGACGATGAGGTGGCGGTGGGTGTGCCAGCCGGGGATGTTGTAGAGGTCTTTCCGTGTGAGCATGGGTCAGCGGGTGGTGTCTATGCAGCGGCGACTTATGCCGTCGCTGTAGCGGTGGTTGGAGCGGCCGTCGCAGAGGACGGGAGTGATACGCATGTCGCGAAGTGTTTGCTGTGTGGAGGGGGTGTGGTTGCCCCAAGGGTAGGCGAAGTACGGGATGTACCGGGGGTGTGAGCCCAAGGCGTCAATGCATGCGGCCACGTTTTGCCGGAAGTCGGACGGTGTTTGTGCCGCGCAGTCGAGGTGTTGGTAGCCGTGCATCCCGATGGTGACGAGGGGCGAGGTGATTTGAGCGAGGTCGTCATGGGTGAGGTATTGGGGCTGGGGAGCGTAATCTGGCCGAATGGTGGTGCCGTCGAGGTATTGGGGGTTGAGGAAGAGGGTGATGGGTATGTTTTGCTCCGTTAGGAAGGGGAGCACTGTCAGCACGGTTTTGAATCCGTCGTCGGATGTCAGGACGGCGTAGTGCTTCCGGCGCAGGTTTTCCGACTGCAGTCGGCTGGTTGCTTCTGGCAGCGAGATGAAGGTGTACTGCTGTTTCAGCTCAAGTATTTTTTGCTGGAAGGCTGCGGTCGACGACCAGTCCTGTTTGAGGCACGAGGAGGGGTCGTAGGTGTCGGACACGGAGTGGAAGACGAACACTTCGATGGGGGCGAGGAGGAGCTTGTTATATATGCGCTCCGTTTTTCTCAATATTTTCGTGATAATTTTGTTGGCCATTTGCAGGTTTTTTTCCGCCTGAAGGGTGTTTATACGAAGCAGTCGCCGTCGCCGGCCTGTGTGGTATAGTCCTCCGGCAGGTGGAAGCTGCTGGGATAGGAAAAGGAGATGTGGTTGACCGTCTGTTTCGAGAACAGCCCCATGCGGCCGATGTATTGCGCAAGGGGGGCGCACCGGGTTGTGAAGCAGGGATTTCGGAGGGCAAGGATATGCTGAGCGATAGAGGCAAAGACTTCGGCGCTGTGGTTGTTGTCGTAATATAGGTATTTCACTGATAGGTCGGAGTCGGAATCACGGATAATGTAGAACCCCACGAGCGTAGAGCCTACCATTACCTTCACACCGCTGATCCAGTACCGCTGGTCCGCGTCGCCGAACAGACCCCCGTCGGCCACCCGTTGCATTAGGGGTGTGCGGTGTTTAAAGGGATAGTTGAGTATCCAGTCAAATATTGGCTGCTCGCGCACAAAGAGGTCGGCACCCGTGTGTTGTTTGATGAAAGCGTATGTGGGGTTGTCGACCCGATTGCAGTACTCCAAGGTGTAGCCGCCGATGTTTGACAGTCGGCGGGCCGAGGGGCAGAGGGGTCGGACATCGGCCACGATACGTTCTTTGAGGGAAAGGAGTTTGCCCAGGGTGGAGTGTTTGTCAGGCTTGCGTCCGAACCGATATTCGTCAAAATGAGTGGTGGAGTGGCCTAAGTATTTGAAAATCTCTACGGTTTCGGAAGCTCCCATGGTGTCCAGACAGTGGTCGGGGCCATATATCTCGGCCAGCGAACCCACGGCGGCCAACGGGAGGCCCAAGCCGCGGTATTCGCGGTCGCACCACAGCGTGCTGAACCACCAGTAGCGCTCGCCGCCCAGAAGCTCGGGGAATACCGCCGTGTAGGCAACAGCCCGGTGGCTGCCCGCAATCTTTACGGCGGCAACCAAAGGGTCCTCGGCTCGGGTGTAAGGGTTTGCCGCCACCGCACGGGCACGGCAGCGGGCGATGATGCCCGGCAGAAGGCTCTCGCCCTTGCCGCCCTCAATCCAGTCCTTGATTTGGGCGGCCGTATAAGTCACTATTTCAAAGTTCTCGGCCTGACTCATTGCTGGCTCACATGCTGGGTGGTCACGTCGACGATGCCCCCGATGGTCTGCATTTTGATGATTTCGAATATCTTGAATTTGAAATTGAACGTTGTTTCAATTTCCGTAAGCAGCTGTGTGAAGGTCAGCGACGTCCAGCCGGGAATATCGTTCGGCCCCATGCTGTCCGAAATGGTCAGCGACGGGTTGTCGAACACCTTTCTCGAAAGCTCTTGAATCGTGTTGCTGATGCTGTTTCTTGTGGGAGAGTCCATATTGTTAATGCTTTAATTAATCAGATGATGAGAGGATGAAAAATTATTCCGTGGGAACTCCGTCGCCGTCCGGATCCACCACGATGTTGAACCATCGTGCCGTGTCGGCCGCAAAACGCTCCATGTCGGCCTCATTGCCGAACCGCAGAATCGCCGTGCCGATGGCGTCGTTGGCGCCATTGAAAGCGTTGACACGGTCGCCAGGTTCCACCCACAGGTCCGTCTCGACTATTTCGGCGCCCAGGTCCTCGGCTATGGCCATTTCCCTGTAGCGTCCCGAACGGTTGGCGTGCAGTATCACCTCAGCCCACAGTCCGTCCGGCTCCCGTTGAGCTATCTGCCCTACCGCATCGCCCACAATGTAGCGGGTCATGGCCGTTATCAAGTCCACCCCTGTGGCGTACCTGATCATCTCGCTCAGCCGGTTTCCGCCGCCGCGCGGCGTGAACTCCATGATGTAAGGCCTGCCGTCGGCCCCTATCCGGGTTTCGACGTTGTAGACGTTCGTCTTGAGGCCCAGCAGGGTGATGAGACGTTGCAATTCCGACCTCAAATACTCCTGCTGCTGAGGCGTAAAAGTGGAGGGCCAGGTGTAGGCAGCCGGCGAGAACGGATTCGCGGCCGAAGCGTCGAACCGCTGGGCGTTGAAATTGGCAAACACCAACCGACCGTCTATCGTGAAACAGTCCGAATCCGACGGGCAACCCACTGGGTAGATAAACTCCTCGACGATGATATGCTTCGAAATGGACTTTTCGAAAGCCACCTTGGCCGCCATCTCCAATTGGGAGGGGCTGCTAACCTTTGTCACCCCCTTCGACCCCGCCGAGTCCGTAGGCTTCACGATGGAGGGGTAGTTGACCCAGTCCCGGTCGGCCATCAGTTCGGCCACGCTGCTGTAGGCTTTGGCCTTCGGCACATTGAAACCATGCTGCCGCAAAAAGTCTCTGAAAAGGTCCTTGTTCTGTAAGATGCGCACCGACTCGAACGGCCCGAACGCTGGCAGCCCCATGCGGCTTTGCACGTATGCCGCACTGACCACACCCGGGTCCACCCCGAACGACATGATGCCGTCGATGTTACGGCTCTGAGCGGCAAGCAACACAGCCTCCTTGTCAACAATGCTGACGTTCATATACTCGTCACTATACCTGTGGGCCACATTGCCCGGCACATTGTCGACAGTGATGACATAGTAGCCCTCCTTGTGAGCAGCCTCTATAACGGGCAGCAGATATCGTATGCCGCCCAGCAGCATTATCTTCTTCTGTTTCATCGTGCGTGTCTGATGGCTGATAGCCTCTTTATTTTATTTCGTTTCCGACTGTGGCCGCCGCCGTGTCGGCCGACCTTTGCCGGAAGGAGTTCCCTTATCCTCTCTTTCCGTTCGTATTATTCAGTTCTTATCCCGTACTTTGTTTCTGCTTTACTGTATAAATAGAAAATAAATCTAATCTAAATAGAAAATATATAGCGAGGCAAGGGGTGAGTGGGTGATTTGGAGTAGGCGGAATGTTCAGTCTGGGCAATGGCAGCGTGGACTTTGACTATCAGGTTGAAAGCGTATTAGTCATTTGGCGAGAGGATTGCGACGGATGCGGCCTGAGTTGAGAAACTGGACCACGTCCAGCAGCTCGTACCATCGCAGTGCGCCGTGCAGGGGACCGTACTCCAACAGTTCGGTGGGCTTGTAGTCCGGATGGTTGAGCGGGAACTCGCAGGCGCAGCTGGCCCGCTGGCTCATTGTGAAGATCACCTTGTGGGACTGCGGCAATGCGGCAAAGGCCGCCACTTGGTCGGGCGTGCAGTTGTCGCCGTCCATCAGCACCACTATGTTATCCCAGTTGACGCGCCCTTTGCGTTCCTCCCAACGGTCTGCGGCCTGCTCCCGCGTTTTGTAGTGCGAGAAATAGACGGTCACGTCGCCATAGTCGCCGTGCAGTGTGGCCACGGGGTAGCTCCATTGTGTTGTTATGAAGTCGAGGGGCAGAGAGAGATAATGCCGCAGATGGATGCAGAAAGTGAAGAACTCAGCGTGGTCGCGGATGCCGCAGTTGATGGTGGGCGACAGGAACCGAAGCCCCAAGTCGTGATAGACTATGCCGCCGATGCACGTGTTCGTGATTAGCGAGAAATTGCGGTTGTGGAGGCGCAGGCGGTTCAGCATGCGCAGCAGGTGTTGCAGCGATTTGCTCAGAGTTGACTTCCTTGCAGAGGTGGGCATAATTGCAGGTGGTGATTATACAAAAGCGTCGCTGTCCCCCCCCTGGGCTACGGCGTCGGGCGCGATGGCGAAGTCGGGTGGCAGCGAGTAAGAGATGCTTTCGGTGGATAGTGCGTTGAAGATGCGGGCGGCCGAAACGTGGTCAGCCAGTTCCTTGCAGCGGGTAGTGAACCGCCGGGCGCGGAGGTTGATGATATGTTGTAGGATGGAGTTGAAAGTCTCCTTCGTGTGTTGCGGGTCGTAGTAAAGATATTTGACTGACAGCTCACGGTCCGACTGGCGAAGCATGTAGAAAGCTCTCGTCTGCCAGTTTATTATCACCTTCACCCCGCTCATCCAGTAGGTCCTTTCGTTGTCTGGGAAAGGGTTGGGGCAGACAGTGAGGCCCATCAGGGGTGTCTGTTTCTTGAAAGGGCAGGCGAGAATCCAGTTCAGCATCGCCTGAGTGCGGGGAATGAGGTCGTGCGAGGAGTGTCGGCTGATGAAGCTATAGGTCTCGTCGTCTATATGGTTGGTGTACTCCAAGGTATAGTCCTCGTTGTTCAGAGCCGTCTGAAGGGTATTTCGTCGCAGGTTAGGGAGCCAGGCGCCTTTCAGGCAGTAGGACGCGATGGCCTTGGGACTGGCCTTGTTGAGCGTGCGGAGTGCGAACTGGTATTGGGCAAAGTAGGTAGTCCGGTGGCCGAAATAATGGAAAATCTCCACCGTCTCTGGGGCTCCCCAGCTGTCCAGGCACGATTGTGGGCCGTAGTGTTCCATCAGCGTGCCCACCACCAGCAGGGAGTAGCCCCTGCCGAGGCAGTCGGGATGGCACCACAGTGTGCTGAACCATACGTATGGCCTGTCCCCTATCCGGTCGGGGAAGAGGGCAGTGAAAGCCACCGCCGTGCCGTCTTCCAGCACCGCGGCCAGCACTGGGTCATCTGGCTTCACGTACGGATTATGGGCGATGGCCCAGGCCCGCGTGCGGGTTATCACCCCTTGGTCGAGAATCGGGTCGGTTTCTGTCCCTTGGGTCCAGTGGCTCAGCTGCCCGGCTGTGACGGTTCGAATTTCAACTTGGGGAGTGGACATCTTGTGCTTTGTTGGGTGGAAAATAGTGGGCTAAAGGGATTGTTTCAGTGCCATGCGGTCCACTTTCTCCGACCTGTTGGTGGGAAACTGCTGGCGAAATATCACCTGGGACGGAATCATGTATGACGGCAGTTTCGAGGCGAGATACTGTTTTAGCGGCGACGGGTCGTCCGTGGGTGCTTCGACGAACAGGGCTATCTCGGTCAGGCCGGAGGCGTTCTGATAGGCCATGGCCACCGTGCGGTGGGCGCCCCCATAGAACGCACGGGCGTGAAACTCAATCTCGCCCAGCTCCACGCGGTAGCCCTGAATCTTGGCTTGCTGGTCTATGCGTCCGAAATAGAGGAGATGGCCGTCCGGCAACTGCTGGCAGAGGTCGCCCGTCCGGTAAAATCGGTCGCCTTTGCCGTCCACCTCTATGTTGATAAAAGCTTTCTCGTTCCGTTCCGGGTTGTGCCAATAGCCTTGCGTCACCTGAGGCCCCGAAATGCAAAGTTCCCCCTTAGCGCCCTGCGGCAGCGGGGTGCCGTCGTCGTCGATGAGCGTAGCCTTCACGTTGGCGAGGGGCAGGCCGATGGCCGTCGTGCCGTGTGCCTCTAAGGGCGGTTGCCCTCTCTTTAGATGATAGGCTGTGCAATATATTGTGCCCTCTGTCGGGCCGTAGAAGTCGTATATCTCTGTGTTCGGCGCGCATGCGAACCATTTGTCGATCAAATCCGTTGGACAGGCCTCAGCCGTCAGGATGGTGGTGCGGAGCGATTCGACCCTCATCTGGTCGAAATAGGGGCTGAGGTAGGTGAGCATGGAAGGTGCCATGGCGGCGGAAGTGATCTGATGCTCCATGAGCAGCGACGCCGCATAGATGTATTTCACTTGCCCGTAGGGAATTGTATGGATGCAAGCCCCCCTCAGCAAGGCGGATAGGAAAGCCTGGATGCTGACGTCGAACGTGAGGTCAAAAGCCTGTAGACAGCGGTCGGAACAGTCGATGGCAAAACCCGTTCGCCAAAAAGAGTTGAAGAAAGCCGCCAGATTGCGGCGCGAGATGCAGACCCCTTTGGGCGTGCCCGTGCTGCCCGAAGTGAAAAGGATATAGGCCAGGCTGTCGTCCGGCGTTGCCACTGCATCGGCCATGTCGGTATGGGAAGCAGCGAGGGTGGCCGTGCATAGGGTTTTGATCGCTTTCGGGTCTATGTTTTTGATGAGCGGATGGTCCTGACTGGAGTGGAGAAGGAGTTTGGTTTCCGTCTGGCCCGTGATGTTCAGGTTGCGCTCGACGGGCTGTAGGGGGTGCAGCGGTACATAGGCGAGACCTTCGAACCACAACGCAATGATGGAGGCGTAGGTCTCCAAGTCGTCGCCGGCCAGCAGGGCCACCATGCCATTGTCGGGCCTGAGGGAGCGAATTGCCCGCCTAATGCCCTCCACAGCATCGGCAAGCTGCCGATAAGTGTAGAAGACGCCTTTGATGAAGAACGCGTTCCGGTCGGCATAACAAGTTAGAGAATGGATAAGAGGTTGTATGATCTCGTTGTGGAAACTGATGTCAGCCATTATTTCTGTTTGATGATATAGAGGATGAATTTAATGAAAGCATGCACGTCGTGCGACAGGCTGAAGTGTGTCAGCAGGTATTTGAAAGCCTGCTTCTTGTTGTGCCCGGCGGAGTAGGTGATGCAGTCGGACAGGGTGTTGAGGTAGTTTTTCTTGGCGTAAGGGTTGCGGTTGACTCGGTAGAACTCCTCGTCGATGGGCAGCGATGTTTGGCAGAACTGGGCTTGGGAAATCATGCTGTGTATTCCGCCTTTGTGGTAACGATACACCCCGCCGACAAACGAGAAGAGAAAACCCTTGCCTGCATTCAGCAAGTGGTAGATCTCGTGCATGTCGCGGTAGTACCGGTACTGTTTCTGCCATTCGGGACTGAAGGCCGACACGCGGAACAGCATCGTCAGAGGTTGCGTGACCCAACGGGCAAAAAACATGTCGAATGACAAGTCGACACCCGTCTCGTTGTTGCGAAAATACCGGCCGCAGTAGTCGTTGCTCATTTCTCCTGTCTCTGAGTTGAGGTGCTGGCAGCGGTGAAAACACACTGAATATTCGGGGTGTGCCTCCATGAAGTCGACTTGTTTTTGAAGCTTGTAGGGGTTGGTCCAGTAGTCGTCGCCTTCGCAATAGGCTATGTATTTTCCTTTGGCGCGAGAATAGTTGAACTCAATATCCATCACGCTGCTGTATCCCTGGGAGTACTTGTTCGTAGTCTCATAGATGGGAAATACTATCTCGGGATATTGCTTTTCGTATTGGCGGATGATTTGCTCGGTTCCGTCTGTCGAGGCGTCGTCGTGGATCAGTATCTCTATGGGGAAGGAGGTCTTTTGGGCCAGGAACCCGTCTAAGCACTGCCGGATGAAGGGGGCGTGGTTGTAGGCAAGGCAGCAGATGCTGACCAGTGGGGGAGTATTGTTTAAGTCGGGTTCAGGGTCTCTTTTCTTCTCCATGCTGTGATAGGATAGAGGGGTCGGTTGCCGGTTTGTCTTTGTTCTCAATCGGCTTGTTGAGTGTTTTGGCTCGGGGGTGTTCGCTTTCTTGATATGCTGTTTGAGCCAGATTTTCACGCGCTGTTTGCAGGTGAGGAGGTATGGAGGTGTCGTGGAGGATTTGTTGGTCCGCTTATTCTCTGCTATGTATTTTTGGCAGCGGGGTGGCAGGAAGGGGGCTATCTGTTCGAGGGTAGTGCTTTCGGATTGTTTCCGGGCATCGCTGTCGAGCGATGACCACAGCCCCTGGTCGTTAATGCGGTAGGTGGAGGTGGGTTCCCGCAGCAGGGCTATCGGGCCATGAAGGGCCATCATGATGCCCAGTTCCCAGTCGGCAAAATTCAGGTTGTAGAAAGATTCGGGCAGTTCTTGCAGCAGTTTGTTCCGGAACATGCACGCAGTAAGGTTGCCTATCTGGTTGCCATAGACTATCTGGTCTTTCAGGCTTATCTTAAGATGCGTTCTATGCTTTGCGGGCCAAAAAGTTATCTGGTGTTTGCCGGTATTCTGGTTGTAGAAGTCTATCCGGTTGAACGACATGGAGTAGTGGGGATGTTCAGAGAGGAACTGTCGGTGTTGCTCGAGGTGGTTTGTGGAACTCCACCAGTCGTCGCCTTCGAGTATGGCGACGTAGTCGGCTGTGCATTGGTTGATGGCCCTCTGGTAGTTTTTGTTTATGCCGAGGTTGTGTGTGTCGGTCAGGTAGGTGAGTTGAAACGGGGAAAGGGGTTGGAGTTCTTGGATGATGGCGAGGGTTCTGTCGGATGAATTGTCGTCGGCCACTATTATTCGCACTTCTGCCTCGACTCTCTGCGTTAGGATGCTTCGCAGTGCTTGCTCAATATAAGCTTCTTGGTTGTAGCAGCAGAGTATAATGTCGATTGACTCTCTTTTTTTCATCTTATGCGCAACTCTTTATCTCGGTTGAAGTGTTTATTGGCTTATGGTGTGTTCCCCGTAGATAGAGCAGTATTGGTTGTGCCAGACACTGCCGTCGAGTATTTTGTAGTTTTTGAATTGGCTTTTGTGTATGCAGGGGAGCAGGCTTATTTGGTCGCGGTGTATTCCATTGCAGAATTCTTCATACCACATTGCCATGAGACGGTCCAGGTTTGGGTCGCCGTTTCGCCTCGCTATGATTCCGCATTCGGCCAGGCCCATGTCGTCATTGAATCCTTGGGTGCGGTAGCGGGCGTATTGTTGTTGTGCTGCCTGGCGGTCGATGCCTTTGGTTTGGATGCACTCTTCCAGTTCGTCGGCCACGGTGTGGGCGGTGGTATGACGGGTGAGGGCGAGGGTGGTGCCGTCGGCGAGGGCGCTGATGAGTTGGGAGATGTCGCCATAGAGGTAGGCGTTGGCGTCGACGTAGACGGTGGCGGTGTATTTGTGGTCAAGGTATTGGTGGGGGAGCATTTTGATAGCTCGTGAAAGAAGGAGGTCGCTCAGGGGGCTGTCGACGTAGTGGACTTGCCAGGTTGAGGACTTGATGTTCCGATTGTTGGTGAAGAGGATGTAGTCGATGCCGGGTTGCCGATACAGTATCTCATGGAGGTAGTCGTGTTTCCCGGTCAGGGCGGTATATACAGCGATGTGTTCTTTTGAGAGGTCGGCGGGGGTGATGGTGTATGGGTGGTAGGGTCGGCCGCTGTCGGCGAGCATTCGGCGTATGTCATAGACATAATAACCAGGCATCCCTAATTTCCAGAATACCAGCCTGTCCTTTTTGTCATTAAATGAGTTTGCCTTTATTAGTTCACGTAGTTTGAGGAGGGTGTTTCGGTTGTGGGAGGGGTTCTGGTCGTTGTTGTGCGTTTGGCCTTGGGGGAAGAGTATTGAGGGGTGTTGCTGGAGGGAGATATGATAGCCGGTTTCGGCCAACTGTTTTGCGAAGTCCGCATCCCCGCGTATGAAGTCTCCTTTGAGGTTGCGCAGATAGGCTCCGATTTTGTGCCTGAGGTATTGCTTTTTTATGCGGAGGGGGATCTGGATTATCTTCATTTTGTTTGTTCTCGAATTGCCGTTTTATTGGGGCAGTTTTATCCAGTTGCCCATTTGGAGGTTCCATTCGGGGGGTCGGATGGGTGAGAATCCACCCATGTGGTAGAAGGTCATTTCGCCGAAGAGGAGCGCTTGGGGGGTGTCGTAGAAGTCGACGCGGACGTGGGGGATGCCTTTGGAGAGTAGGGCTGCGAGGTGTTTCATTTGGTCGAAACGTGCGGGCTTGGGGGGTAAGGTCCAGGCTGGGGGGTCGCGGGAGTAGAGTGGCAGGGGTTTGAAGTCCATGTCGAAGTAGTTGGTGGTGGGGTATTCGGCACTATCGTTGGCGATGTATATTATTTTGGGTTCGCCTCCGAAGCAGAAGAGTTTGTAGTCGCGCAGTCCGGAGAAGAGTTGTTGGCGTTTGACGGTGTGGAGGTGGATGATATAGTCGTCCTCAATGAGCAGGGCGTCGGTGTTGCCGGTTTTGTCGTTGACGAGTTGGAGCAGCTGTTTTTGGCTTTTCAGCGCTGAGGTTATGGAGGAGAGGAGGCTGTGGTCTATGGCCTGGGGAATTTCGATGTCTGCCACGTAAGCCCGTCCGTCGATGAGGAAGAGCTGACATGTGAGGGGGCCGATTGCTTGGGAGAGTTTTTTGTATAGTTGAGCTATCTTGGCGATAGTGGATGCGGGGTCAGGGAGTTCGACCGCTTGGGTGAGTTTTACTTCGATGAGTGGCCAGCCGTTGCAGTATTGTCGTTCTTTATGCCATTTGAAGAGGGGGAGGTTGGTGGAGATGATGTTGTTTGTGGGGTCTTCGGTATGGGGAGGCTGGTCGGTGGGTGTGGTGTCTTGGATGTACTGCTCGGCGAATACGACTGGTTTGATGTTTTTGTAGGGCCATTCGCGGGCCATCCAGTAGAAGTTGTTTTTTAGGCTTTCGCTTAATTTTCGCTTTGCGGCGTCGAGGTCGAATGTTTTCTTGTCTTTGCAGATGGCTACGCTTCCGCTGTCGTGGTTGCATTTGAGTACGAACTGTTCAGGCAGGAGGTCGAGGTTGATTTCGTCCACTGTCTTGTATTGACGCAGGGTGGGGATGATGTGTTGCTGCCCGATTCGTTCTGCTGCCCATTGTTTGGCCTTCAGTTTGTCGGCCATGGTAGTGTAGATGGGTTGGCGGTCGTGCAGTTTGAGCCATTGCAGTTTTTCGTTGAAGGTGACGGGGTGGTCCCAGTCAATTTCGTAGCCCATGCATTTTTTCCAAAAGACGGAGAGGTAGTATCGGTCGGTCATCAGCCGGGGGAAGTGGTTGAAGAGTGTGTTGCCGAAAGAGTAGTAGGGATGGAGGATGTAGCGTTTGGCTTTTTTGAGCATGGGTGGAGTTTTATTTAGCCTGTACGATTTCGGCTGTGCCTTGGAAGACGGTGCTGCCCCAGTCGTTGCGCCACAGGACGATGGAGTCTTTCTTTTGCATGTGGGAATAGGCCACTGTGAAGAAGAGCACGTTGTGGACTATGTCGTAGTCCTTGAGTCCCAGCTGGATGTCTTTTTGACCTATCTGGAAGCAGATGGAGTAGGTGCCTTTGGCGAAGTTGTGGTTCTCGATGCGTACATGAACGGTGAATTCGCCGTCGACTCCTGTGAGGTCGATGGGCCCTGAGATGTAGGAGCCGAGGCGTTCGCGCATCCTGTTGTTGAACATGACTTCCAGTGTGGCGCTTTGGATATTCTTTTTATGTTTGAACATGCGAACGTAGAGGTCTAATGGCTGGTCGGTGGCGTAGTCGTCGCCGTTGTTTGACAGGGAGACGGACAGCAGTTCGATTTCTCTGCTTGTGTCGGAGTATTCGCGGTGTTCCATGGTGATGTCGGCATGGTAGCACATGGTGTCGCCGAAGCCACTGAGGTATGTGGCGACGGTGTCGGTAGCTGTGCCCATGTATTCGATGCGGCCGTTTTTGAGCAGTATGCCGTTCTGGCAGAGTTGGCGGATGCTGGCCATGTTGTGGCTTACGAAGAGGACGGTGCGTCCTTCGCCCTGGCTGACGTTCTGCATCTTGCCGATGGCTTTTTTCTGGAATTCGGCGTCGCCGACGGCGAGGACTTCGTCGACGACGAGTATCTCGGGTTCGAGGAAGGCGGCGACGGCAAATCCGAGCCGCACGGTCATGCCGGAGCTGTAGCGTTTGACGGGTGTGTCGATGTAGCGTTCGCATCCGCTGAAGTCAACTATCTCGTCGAGTTTGCGCGAGATTTCGGCTTTGGTCATACCGAGGATGGCTCCGTTGAGGAAGATGTTTTCGCGGCCAGTCATTTCGGGGTGGAAGCCGGTGCCGACTTCGAGGAGTGAGCCTATGCGCCCGCGGGCACGGATGGTGCCAGTGGTGGGTCCGGTGACTTTTGAGAGGAGTTTGAGGAGGGTGCTTTTGCCGGCGCCGTTGCGCCCGATGATGCCTATGACGTCGCCCTGCTCTACTTTAAAGTCGATGTCTTTGAGGGCCCAGACGTATTCGCTGTCGGCTTTGGTGGCTCGGTCGTTCTCAGACCCGATTTTGAGGTAGGGGTCTTCTTTGCCCATTATGTTCATGGCCCACCAGCGCTGGAGGTCGTGGCTGAGGGTCTTGGTGGATACGAGGCCAAGCCGATATTGCTTGGATACGTTGTTGAATTCGATAGCTGTTGCCATTTTCTATTTTGTGTTTCAGTCCCGTGAGGGGTTGTCGAGAAAATCTTGATAGGCCATTCGTATGCCGTCGGTTAATTCTGTTTTGTATTGCCAGCCCAAGCCTTTGGCTTTGCTCACGTCGAGCAGTTTCCGCGGTGTCCCGTTGGGTCGGCTGGTGTCCCATTCTATCTTGCCTTTGTAGCCTACTGTCTTTGCCACGAGCTCGGCCAGTTCTTTTATGGTTATCTCTTTGCCGGTGCCGGCATTGACGGTCTCGTTGCCGTTGTAGGTGTTCATGAGGTGGACGCAGAGTTGGGCGAGGTCGTCGACGTAGAGGAATTCGCGCAGGGGTGAGCCGTCGCCCCAGCAGATGACTTTTTCGGCGCCGCTGAGTTTGGCTTCGTGGAAGCGGCGGATGAGGGCTGGCAGGACGTGGCTGTGCTGGGGGTGGTAGTTGTCGTTGGGGCCGTAGAGGTTGGTGGGCATGACGCTGATGTAGGTGGTGCCGTATTGGCGGTTGAGGTATTGGCAGTATTTGAGGCCTGAGATTTTGGCGAGGGCGTAGGCTTCGTTGGTGGGTTCGAGGGGTGAGGTGAGGAGGCAGTCTTCGCGCATGGGCTGGGGGGCGAGGCGAGGGTAGATGCAGCTGGAGCCGAGAAAGAGGAGTTTGGAGCATCCGCAGCGCCAGGCAGCGTGGATGACGTTCATTTCAAGCATCATGTTCTGGTACATGAAGTCGGCGGGTGCGGCTTGGTTGGCGCCGATGCCGCCCACATGGGCTGCGGCGAGGAAGATGTATTGTGGCCGCTCTTGTTCCATGAAATGGTTGACGGCGGCTTGGTTGCAGAGGTCTAATTGCGAGTGGGTGCGGAGGATGAGATTGGTGTAGCCTTGGCGGATGAGTTCGCGGACGATGGCGGAGCCGACCATGCCGCGGTGTCCGGCCACGTATATCTTGGAGTTGAGGTTCATTTGACGATTCCTTTCTCTAAATATTCGGCGAGGTTGTAGCGGATTTTGGTAGCTGCGTCGTCGGATGCCACTTTGCCCATGTCGCTTTCGACCATGAGCCTGACGAGTTCTTGGAAGGGTGTCCGCTGGGGGTTCCATCCCAGCAGCCGTTGGGCCTTGGAGGGGTCGCCGAGCAGGTTGACTACGTCGGTGGGGCGGTAGAAGTCAGGGCTGACGGCTACGAGCGTTTTGCCGACGAGGTGGTCGGCGGGTGGCAGGGTGGGAGAGACGGAGGTGCAGATTCCCCGTTCGTCGATTCCCTGGCCTTCCCAGCGCAGCTCTATTCCGGCGTAGTGGAAGGCGAGTTGGCAGAATTCGCGGACGGTGTGTTGCTCGCCTGTGGCTATGACGAAGTCGTCGGGTTGGGGATGCTGTAGGATCATCCACATGCATTCGACATAGTCTTTGGCGTAGCCCCAGTCGCGGAGGGAGGAGAGGTTGCCGAGGAGTAGGCGTTGCTGTTTGCCCTGGCGTATGCGGGCGGCGGCGAGGGTGATTTTGCGTGTCACGAAGGTTTCTCCCCGTCGCTCGCTCTCGTGGTTGAAGAGAATGCCGTTGCAGCAGAATATGTTGTAGGCCTCGCGGTATTCTTTGACTATCCAGTAGCCGTAGAGTTTGGCGACGGCGTAGGGGCTGTAGGGGTGGAAGGGGGTGAGTTCGTTTTGGGGTATTTGCTCTACGCGGCCGTAGAGTTCGGAGGTGCTGGCCTGGTAGATGCGGCAGGTGCGCTCGAGGCCGCATTGCCTGACGGCTTCAAGTATGCGCAGCACTCCGGTCGCATCGACGTTGGCTGTGTATTCGGGGGCGTCGAAGCTGACTTGGACGTGGCTCTGGGCAGCGAGGTTGTATATCTCGTCGGGCATGACGGTGTGCACTATCTTGATGATGCTGAGGGTGTCGCCCATGTCGCCATAGTGGAGGTGGAAATGGGGATGACCTTCGAGGTGGGCTATGCGCTCGCGGTAGTCGACCGAGGAGCGGCGGATGATGCCGTGGACTTGGTAGTCTTTCTCGAGAAGGAATTCGGCGAGGAAACTGCCGTCCTGCCCGGTGATGCCTGTGATTAATGCTTTTTTTGTAGCCATCAGACGGTGTCCATAAAACTTTTCTGGGTTTTGTTGAATATCACAACGCCCAGTACCAGCAGGATGAGCATGAACACAAAGCTGTATGCCAGCCAGCCCCAGCCGATGAATTCGCCAGCACCGAGGACTCCGTATTTGAAAGTCTCTATCACGGGGGTCACGGGGTTGAGGCGCATGATGGTGTACATGTCAAAACCTGCCACTATTTTTCCTTTGACCAGGCTGAGGGGATATACAATGGGTGTGGCGTACATCCACAGGTGCACGATGAAGGAGAACAGTATCTGGAGGTCGCGATATTTGGTTGTCATGCTGGAGATGATGATTCCAAAACCCAGCGACAGCCCGGCCATCATGACCACCAGCAGGGGGAACAGCAATGCATACCAGTTGACGCTCGCGTCGCAGCCGATGATGCTGTAGATGATATAAACGACGATGAACAGCGACAGCTGTATGCCAAATCTGAGCAGGTTGGAAGTCACGTTGGCCATCGGCACTATCAGGCGGGGGAAGTAGACTTTGCCGAATAGTCCGCTGTTGCTTACAAAGGTGTTGGAGGTTTTGTTCAGGCAGTCTGAGAAATACTGCCAGATGCAGGTGCCGGACAGATAGAACAGCGGTTGCGGAATGCCGTCGGTGGCGATGCCTGCGATGCCGCCAAAAACCACCATATACATAAATACGGTGATGATGGGCTGCAGGAAGAACCACATCGGGCCCAAAATCGTCTGCTTGTACTGGGTGATGATGTCGCGTTTGACAAACAACGTCGCCAAGTCGCGATACTTCCATAGCTCTTTAATGTCAACCGACCATAGCTTGTCTTTCGGTTTGATTACTGTTGTCCACTCTTGTGTTTCGCTCATGTATTGAAATGTCAGTGTGAATGTTTATGATGTAAGAAAATGTTCCCTATGATGCCCCAAAAGTATTTCCAGTCGGTGCGCAAAGGGTGTTTCAAATATGCTTCGATATACCGTCGTTCAGACTCTTGAATGCCCTCCAGCGTTTCGGGCTGCACCTTCTCGTAGTAGAGTGGTGGCAGCAGCCCGGGCTTTGTCTTGGTCCGCAGTTCCTGCATCTCGGGGGTATACAGGCTGAAGAATTGCCGCGATAACGGTCTCACCCCCACCAGTTTCATCTCGCCTTTCAGCATGTTCACCACCATGGGCAGCTCGTCCAGCCATGTCTTTCTCAGCAGGGCTCCCAGGGTGTTCACCCGGTAGTCGTGGTAGAACTTCCCGCTCTTGTCCAGCCGCCGGTGCTCATAGACATACTCTTGCAGGTATTCGCTGTAGGAATACATCGTGCGGAATTTATACACGGTGATGATTTTACCGTCTTTGCCCACCCGCTTCAGCTTGGCTATGGGCGACGAGCTGGGTGTCCCTTCGGTGACGGGCTCTTTGGCTTTCCGCGCAATGATGCGGAATTCCCCGTGTGAGGTATTCTCATAAACCACCTCAAACCCGGCGTGGTACAGCCTCCCCAGTATCTCGACCCTGTGGAAAGTGCGGTTACGTCCTTTCGTGACGGCAAAATACAGCCCCTTTGTCAGCTTCATCTTGGGGCATACCCGGTGCCACAAGTAGTGGAATCCGTAGTATATGCGGTTTATGCCCTTGGGGTAGAGCCTGTAGATGACGGCTTTCTTCACCGACGAGGTGCGGCAGTTGCACACCAAGTATCCTCCCTGGCTCAGGTGCTGGTTGGCATTGAACAGGAAGACGTCCAACTCATATATCGTGTGCAGCGGTCTCCCGACAAAGATGGCGTGGTATGGCTCCCCGTTCGGCCGGTCGGGAATCGGGTCGCCCCCGTTGTTCTTTATGCCCCACAGCAGCGATGTGGGTGCAAACTCATCGCGGTGGTCCAGAAACCAGCGGTACACCTGTTTGATGGGTTCTGCCTCGACCGCTACAAACACCCGCTTCACATCCTCATCTTCAATCGTCTCGGGGTCCAGGATGTCGCAACCCTCACTCCCTGCCTCCGAAAAATTCTTCCCTGGGTAGTAGTACTTTTCTTTAATAGGGTCGAGGGGGAATAATGGTTTTCTCATAGATTGCTGCCAGTCAAATTGCAAATAGTGGCTGCTAAGCCTGTTTCATGTAATAATACTTTGGCGAAGCGCAGGGCTCGTCAACCCGCTCCAAAAGGTCTGGATGAATATACGTTGTTGCCAACGCCGCGATGCCCCGTAGGCTCACCACCAGCCTCCTGTCTTTCTTGATTCTCACGATGTGGCCTTCGGCGCCTTTAAAGGGACCGTCAGTCACCCTCACCAGGTCGCCGCGATGGTATTCGGGCTTGTCGTCGCCCAGATAGGTCAGCCCTTTCTTCCCGGCCGTGCACACAAACATGAACACCTCCATCTCCCTGTTGGGAATAGGGGAGGGCTTGTGCGTAAGCGGATCCCGGTATATCCACAGGCGGCTGAAATAGTCCTGCTCAAAATGTCCCAGATACTCGGCCGAGGCCTGGAAAAACACCAGCGAGGAGATTATCTCCGGTATGAAATACCCCACCCCGTCTGTCTCCAGCCGCTCCTTGATGGGCTGCACCCGGTTGTACATCACCTTGGCGGCATACCATTGCCGCTCGCTCTGCTCTATCTCTTTGTGTGTCTCTTCAACCATCTTTGTTTGGGCAATTCTTCCTCTCCTCCGCCTGTAGGTGCGGAGGTCCTGGAAGATTCTGGGCTATTTCTTTCCCTTTCAACGCTTGTCCCCATCCGAGGACTTGTGGCGTAATCCACCAAATTTCTGTCCATTATAATAATAATCGACAAAATTTTCTATCTGCAAAGATACGTTTTTTTTCGGAATTAAGATATTTTTTTCAGATAATTTGATAATTACTATCTGTATCACTTCTTTTCGACCACTTCGTGACATCCTGGCCCACGCTTGCGGTGCCGTTGCCTTTCCCCGCGCCCATAACAGATTCCGCCAGCAGGACCCATAGTCGCTGCTGGCGGAATCTCGCTGGCGCTCACTGGACAAACAGCCAGCGTGGACAAGCCTTATAAACCCAAAGCCTTCAAGCCTTGGTTGTAGCGGATGTCGCGGGGGATATTATGAGTGCTGATCATGTCAAGGTCTTTCTGCAAGTCGGCACGAATCTTCCCATTCTTGGCCGAATAGCTCTTGGCAAACTCGATGTCGCCTTCGCCTTCAACCTTCAAAATCAATGCGGCCCAGCTCTTCATGGCCTCTTCGGCCTTGGCCACGTCCACCACATATTTGCCTTCGGCATTGCGGCTGAAAGCTCCGTTGTCTTGCAGGTAGTTGAAGCACATCATGTTGGCGATGCCATGAGCCTCGGTGGCACCAAACCGCACACTGCGCAGAATGCCAGCGATGAAGGTCACAAAAGCGTCCTCTTTCGTGCAGTTGGTTATCTCGCCCATCTCAATCAGGTGGGTGGTCAGAAACAGACCGCAAATGTCAGCCTTGGCCTCTTCCCAAGCGCTGTACTGGCTGCCCAGTGCCTCGCGCAGGCTCTTGCCGTCGGTCACCGTCTCCTTGATGCCCAGGCCGTGGGCCACTTCGTGGAAGCACACATTGCTGAAGAAAGCGTTGAAGTTCACGTTGTCGATCTGGTCCTGGGCTATCAGCAGGTTGGCTATCGGCATCAAGATGGTCTCAAACTTGGCTTGCATGGCGTTCTTCAGTTGCAGACGGCGGGCACCCTTCTCCTTGTGGATACGCTCGTCGTTGGGCAGGTTGATGGCGATGGTCTTCGAACCCGCGTTGCAGTCGCCTGCATAGTAAATCACGTCATACACATTCAGGTCGCTCTCCGCGCCGGCCATGGCCGGTTTGTATTTCGGGTCGCAAGGCAGGTCGTTCTGCAGCTGGGGCAGCATCTTCACAAACTTGGCCAAGTCGTTGCTCCACTTCTCGTCCTTCACCAGTATGAACGACTCATAGCTCGTCTTGCTGCCATACAGCGCGTCGTCGTAGTTCTCAATCGGGCCGACCACAAAGTCCAGACGGCTCTGCTTCATGTCCATCCATGCCAGGTCGCTGGCATAGTAGTCGTCCGTCATCAAAGCCTTGCGACGCTCTGTCAGGTACTTCTTCAGACCGGCATCCTCGGCCAGCTCGATGGCAACACCCATCAGGCTGTCCACCTTGGCCAGCCGGTCGGCATATTCCACGTGGTAAGGAACCACCTTCAGGGCGCCGTTCTCGTCGCGGCGAATCACCGTATACTGGCTGCTCTTCTCAGGGTCGGCCAGTGCGTCATACTCCTCGGCCGTCATGTCCACAGGATAGAAATTGCAGCCCGCCGGGCGCTCGCCATAGCCCGGAATAAAGGGGCGCTCCTCGCCCAGACGGTCCCAGGCACCGTACTGTATCATCGCGAAGGCCTTCATGGCCGGGTCGGTGATGGTGTCCAGGCTGGCGCGGTTCTCGGCACCGAAATACTGGTCCCAATACAAATCGTCCATGATGTCCGCAATCTGGATGAAGACAGGCAGCAACTGCTTCTCTTTTTCCGTCAAGACACTCAAGTCCGTCGTCAAAGTAAACTCGGCATACTCGTCAACTTTCTGTTGAAGTTCCGATTTTTCTTCCGTTTTGTTGCTCTTGCAGCCTACTGCAGCAAGCATTGTGATGGTCATAATTGAAAGTACTAATCGTTTCATTTTTAAATGTTTTATTATGTTTTCAGTGTTTTTCTTTCAATGCAAAAATACATTTTTTTTTGCTATTCTCGAAAAAAGTAGTACTTTTGCATCCGATTTCGCCGAGGGGGAAGCCCTCCCGACAGCGCAAAAATCAACCCACGGAAAGGTGCTCGAGTGGTTGAAGAGGCCCGCCTGGAAAGCGAGTAAGCGTTAAAAGCGCTTCA
>Ga0247611_10001365_pt1:35000-40000 | contig 43662 bp, 28 predicted proteins | sample 177DNAGHGhighgp2_FD_192422 | JGI IMG/M metagenome (GOLD analysis project Ga0247611, IMG submission 192422) | Sheep rumen microbial communities from Palmerston North, Manawatu-Wanganui, New Zealand - 1770 DNA GHGhigh gp2 | ecosystem: Host-associated > Mammals > Digestive system >... | reverse complement strand
TTGATTTATTTCATCTATTCCATGACCGGAACAGGGGGGGATACACGTTACACCACGATTTTGAATCCGAAGAGAGATTTCAAGAAATGGCAGATCTATTCACTCTATCAATAACTGAGCCGGATCTGGTGTATCATAAGGGATTTGCCTTTTCTATTGATTCCTACGGATTGGATCAAAAACAATTCTTGAATGAGGTATTCAACTCCAGGGATGAATCGAAAAAGAAATCTTTCTTGGTTCTACCTCCTATTTTTTATGAAGAGAATGAATCTTTTTATCGAAAGATCAGAAAAAAATGGCTTCGGATCTCCTGCGGGAATTATTTGAAAGATACAAAAGAAAAAAGAGTGGTATTTGCTAGCAACAACATAATGGAGGCAGTCAATCAATATAGATTGATCCGAAATCTGATTCAAATCCAATATAGCACTTATGGGTACATAAGAAATGGATTGAATCGATTCTTTTTAATAAATAGATCCGGTCGCAACTTCGAATCTGGAATTCAAAGGGATCAAATAGGAAACGATACTCTGAATCATAGAACTATAATGAAATATACGATCAACCAACATTTATCGAATTTGAAAAAGAATCAGAAGAAACGGTTCGATTCTCTTATTTTTTTTTCTCGAAGCGAGAGATCCATGAATCGGGATCCTGATGCATATAGATACAAATGGTTCAACGGGAGCAAGAATTTCCATGAACATTTCGTTTCTGAGCAGAAAAGCCATTTTCAAGTTCAAGTAGTCTTCGATCGATTACGTATTAATCAATATTGGATTGATTGGTCTAAAGTTATCAACAAAAAAAATTTTTCTAAGTCATTGTCAAAGCTGATTCTCTTTTTGTCTAACTCACTTCCTTTTTTCTTTGTGAGTTTAGGGAATATGCCCATTCATAGGTCCGAGATCCACATTTATGAATTGAAAGGTCCGAATGATCAACTCTGCAATCCGTTGTTAAAATCACTAGGTCTTCCAACCGTTCATTTGAAAAAATGGAAAGCGGATGATCATGATACTTCCAAAAAATCGAAATTATTGATCAATGGAGGAACAATATCACCCTTTTTGTTCAATAAGATACCAAAGTGGAAGTGGATGATTGACTCCCATACTAGAAAGAATCGCAGGAAATCCTTTGATAACACGGATTCCTATTTCTCAATAAGATCCTGCGATCAAGACAATTGGCTGAATCCCGTAAAAGCATTTCATAGAAGTTCATTGATATCTTCTTTTTATAAAGCAAATCGACTTCGATTCTTGAATAATCCACATCACTTCTTCTTCTATTGTAACAAAAGATTCCCTTTTTATATGGAAAAGGCCCGTATCAAGAATTATGATTTTACGTATCGACAATTCCTAAATATCTTGTTCATTCGCAACAAAAAATTTTCTTTGTGCGTCGGTAAAAAAAAACATGCTTTTTTGGAGAGAGATACTATTTCACCAATCGAGTCACAGGTATCTAACATATTCATACCTAACGGTTTTCCACAAAGGGGTAACGAAAGGTATAACTTGTACAAATCTTTCCGTTTTCCAATTCGATCCGATCTATTCGTTCGTAGAACTATTTACTCGATCGCAGACATTTCTGGAACACCTCTAACAGAGGAAGAAATAGTCAATTTGGAAAGAACTTATTGTCAACCTCTTTCAGATATGAATCTATCTGATTCAGAAAGGAAGAACTTGTATCAGTATCTGAATTTCAATTCAAACCTGGGTTTGATTCACACTCCACGTTCTGAGAAATATTTACCATCCGAAACGAGTAAAAAATTGCGTCTTTGGCGAAATTGGCTAAAGAAAGGCGTTGAGAAAGGGCAGATGGGTAGAACCTTTCAACGAGATAGTGCTTTTTCAACTCTCTCAAAATGGAATCTATTCCAAACATATATGCCTTGGTTCTTTACTTCGACAGGGTACAAATATCTAAATTTGATATTTTTAGATGCTTTTTCAGACCTATTGCCGATGCTAAGTAGCAGTCACAAATTTGTATCCAATTTTCATTATATTATGCACAGATCAGCATGGCGAATTCTTAAGCTAAAATGGCGAGCTCTTAAGCTAAAATTGTGGGTATTGTGGGCACCGATAAGTGAGATATCAAGTGATATTTCGTGGAAGTGTTTCCGTAGGCTTCTTCGGGTCGAAGAAATGATTCATCGAAATAATGAGTCACCGTTGATATCGACACATCTGAGCTCGCCAAATGTTCGGGAGTTCCTCTATTCAAGCCTTTTACTTCTTCTTCTTGCTGGATGTCTCGTTCAGGTACTTCTTTTCTCTGTTTCCCTAGACTCTAGTGAGTTACAGACAGAATTCGAGAGGATAAAATCTTTGACGATTCCATCATACACGCTTGAGGTGTACAAACTTGTGAATGGGTATCCTAAACCTGAACCGAATTCTTTCTGGTTAAAGAATCTCTTTCTAGTTGCTCGGGAACAATTAGAAGATTTTCTAGCAGAAATACTGGGTTTTGCGCTATTTGGTGGTGGTCCCGCTTATGGGGTCAAATTAATACAGAAGAGATTTTTCAATCTCATCGATCTCATAAGTATCATACCAAATCCCATCAATCGAATCACTTTTTCGAGAAATACGAGACATCTAAGTCATACAAGTAAAGAGATCTATTCATGGATAAGAAAAGGACAAAGGTTTCCGACTCATGATGAAATAGAATCCTGGATCGAGACCTGTGATTGGTTTTTGGATAAAGAGAGAGTTTACTCGTTTCATTTCTCCACCTTAAGGCCAGAAAAAGGGATTGATCAAATTCTATGGAGTCTGACTCATATTGATCATTTAGTAAAGAGTGACTATGGTTATCAAATGTTTGAACAAGCGGGAGCAATTTACTTACGATACGTAGTTGACATTCATCAAAAGGATCTAATGAATTATGAGTTCAATACATCCTGTTTAGCAGAAAGACGGATATTCCTTGCTCATTATCAGACAATCACTTATTCACAAACCTCGTGTGGGGCTAATAGTTTGCATTTCCCATCTCATGGAAAACCAAAACCCTTTTCGTTCCGCCTAGCCCTATCCCCCTCTAGGGGTATTTTAGTGATAGGTCCTATAGGAACTGGACGATCCTATTTGGTCAAATCCCTAGCGACAAACTCCTATCTTCCTTTCATTACGGTATTTCTGAACAAGCTGGATTTGAAAATAGTTATTGATGATCTCGATCCTGAGGACTATATGGAAGCGCTTGATGATGTGGATATTGATGGTATTGATGATGATAGCGATCCTGCTAAGGACTATATGGATGCGCTTAAAGATGTGGACGATATTGATGATCGTGACTCTATTTATTCGAACTTGGACTCGGACCCGGAGCTGAGGGAGGAGTATACGGTGGATGATGAGATACTTAGGTATATCATCGAGTTGGAAATAGACCTAGCTTCTATCAACTTGCAATTCGAATTGGCAAGAACAATGTCTCCTTGCATAGTATGGATTCCAAACATTCATGATCTGTATGTGGATGAGTCGGAGTCCCTCGGTTTATTATTGAACTATCTCTCCGGGGATTGTGAAAGACGGTCCACTAGAGATATTCTTGTTATTGCTTCGACTCATATTCCCCAAAAAGTGGATCCCGCTCTAATAGCTCCGAATAAATTAAATACATGCATTAAGATACGAAGGCTTCTTATTCCACAACAACGAAAGCACGTTTTCACCCTTTCATATACTAGGGGATTTCACTTGGAAAAGAAAATGTTCCATACTAATGGATTCGGGTCCATAGCCATGGGTTACAATGCACGAGATCTTGTAGCAATTACCAATGAGGCCCTATCGATTAGTATTACACAGAAGAAATCAATTATAGACACTAATACAATTAGATTCGCTCTTCATAGACAAACTTGGGAGTTGCGAGCCCATGTAAGACCGGTTCCGGATCATGGGATCCTTTTCTATCAGATAGGAAGGGCTGTTGCACAAAATGTACTTATAAATAATTGCTGCCTTATAGATCCTATATCTATCTATATGAAGAAGCAATCATGTTACGAAGGGGATCCTTATTTGTACAAATGGTTCTTCGAACTTGGAACGAACATGAAGAAATTAACGATACTTCTTTATCTTTTGAGTTGTTCTGCCGGATCGATCGCTCAAGATCTTTGGTCTCTACCCGGACCCGATGAAAAAAATTGGATCACTTCTTATAGACTCGTTGAGACGGATTCTGATCTAGTTGATGGCCTATTCGAAGTAGTAGAAGGCGCTCTGGTGGGATCCTCGCTTCTTAGGCCCGAACCAAGGAATCCCTTAGAGATGATGGAAAATGGATCTCGTTCTATCTTTGATCGTAGATTTCTCTATGAATCGGAGTTTAAAGAATGGGCAGAAGGCACCGACCCGCAACAGTTAGCGGAGGATGCAGTCGATCACATAGTTTGGGCTCCTAGAATATGGCAATCTTGGGGCTTTCTATTTGATTGGATCGAAAGGCCCAATGAATTGGAATTTCCCTATTGGGCCAGGTCATTTCGGGGCAAGCCGATCATTTCTGATGAAGTTAATGATGAATATTTTGATTATGCATTTTATGGTGAAGGGGATGGTGGATATGATGAAGAGGATGAGCTTCAAGAGAATGATTGGGAGTTCTTGCAGAGTGAAACCATGGAGTACCCGGGACGAGATAGATCTTCCAAAGAACAAGTCTTTTTTCGAAAAGGCCAATTCATTTGGGACCCTGGAGATCCACTCTTTTACATATTCAACGATGAGCTCTCTGTCTTTCTGTTTTCACATCGAGAATTCTTTGCAGATGAAGAGATGTCAAAGGGGCTTCTTCTGACTTCCCAAAGGGAGACTCTATATAAACGCGGGTTTAGCAAGAAACCGAAAGAAAAGTACTTCGAATTTTTTATTAATCGCCAGAGACGGAGACGGCTTCGAACCATTAGTTCATTATATAATAGATCTTTCCGTTCT
>Ga0247611_10001365_pt1:0-17500 | contig 43662 bp, 28 predicted proteins | sample 177DNAGHGhighgp2_FD_192422 | JGI IMG/M metagenome (GOLD analysis project Ga0247611, IMG submission 192422) | Sheep rumen microbial communities from Palmerston North, Manawatu-Wanganui, New Zealand - 1770 DNA GHGhigh gp2 | ecosystem: Host-associated > Mammals > Digestive system > Stomach... | reverse complement strand
ATAGAATTGAAGCCCTAGACAGAGGATCTCCTTATCTGGATGTACTCGAAAAAAAGACTCGATTATGCAATAATAAAACGAAAGAAGAATACTTGCCTAAAATATATGATCCTCTCTTAAACGGATCCTATCGTGGAATAATGAAAAAATTTTATTTACCTTCAACCCTAAATGAAACTGCAGTAAAAAATTCGATAGAGACAAATTTTATAAATAAACTCAATAAAGTTCATAGTATCCTTCTTTTTAAGGGTAAGGAACTTAATGTTCATAATTTTGAAGAATTGTACCAGAAATTGGAAGGGAAAATAGCTACATTGGAAGAGAAATTGGTACAGAAATTGGACCAGAAATTGGAAGAGAAATTGGGACAGAAAATATATACATTGGATAAAAAATCATTAGCAAGAGAATTGAGTCTTTTAATCGATGAATTTGCTGAAGAATCAACATCAAATTTGAAAGGAATTTCTTTATTTCCGGAACAAAGACGAATTGATTCAGAAGATCCAGAAAAAGTTTTGAAATTTTTAATCGAAAGAGTCATAATTGATCCCATCATTCAAACAATATGCGATGCAGCCATAATTCCTCCCATGGAAAAAACAACTCGAAAAAAATCGATTGGAATAAAGAAAAAAGTCCCCCGATGGTCATACAAATTATTCAGCGAGGTAGAACAACTCGGAAAAACTGCAACAACGGAAGAGGGGGAAGAGTGGATAGTAGATCATCAAATTCGCTCGAGGAAAGCGAAACGTATAGTTCTTTTTACGCAGGGTCCAGAGAATGCCGACCCTAGTATCAAAGCTATGACGAAGCCTGATGAAATAGAAGAAGTGGATATGATAGATTATCCCTATGAAGCGGATTTTCGTCGAGACATAATCACAGGTTCTATGCGTGTTCAAAGACGTAAAACCCTTACGGGGAAAATGTTTTTCTTATATCCGTATTCCCCACTTTTTTTCGACAGAGTAGGATTTTTTTGGGATGTTCTTTTCGAACCATTCATATTATCAGGAATTGAGATTTCCGACCTAATACAAGACATTTTTAGAAAGGGTATAAAAGGAAGCGTAGCAAAAATAAGAAAGAGGTTGAAAAAACAAAAAAAAAATGACATGGAGGAAAACAAAAGCTACGAAGAAATTCAAAAAGAAGTCAATGAAATGGAAAAGGGGCGGGACGGGCAGACGGAAATGCAACGAATAGAAAGGACACGAGAAAAAATATCAGACCTCTATGATATCCTTATTTATGCTCATGGAATAAGAGCTTTTATTTTACTAATTCAGTCGAGGCTTAGACAATCTATTGTATTACCTTCATTGATACTAGCTAAAAATATTGTCCGTTTCTTATTACGCCAAGAGTCCGAGTGGGAGCAGGATATAAGGGAGATGAATAGAGAAGTGTATGTTATATGCACCTATAATGGTATGCCAGTACTAGAACCAGGAAGAAACGGAATTTTTCCTCAAAACTGGGCTACAGAGGGTATACAAATAATGATACGATTTCCTTTCCGTCTGAAACCTTGGCACCGATCTAAGATACGACCTTCTCGTAGGGATCCAAATCCAAAGCAGGAAAGTCCTGCTGCTTTTTTAACGATTTGGGGACTGGAAACTGACCGTCCTTTTGGTTCTCCTCTCGTAGGACTTGGTATTTTGTTTTGTTATTATTTTGGACCCCCTTTGAAAAAACTCCAAAAAGCAATTATAAAATGGAGTTTTCGAGTTCTAAAAAGTTTCAAAGAAAGAACAAAATTCTTGTTTCTAAAGGTCCAAAAAGAACCACAAAAATTGAGAGAGGATTCGAGTGAAATAAAAAAAGATTCTATAATCAATAATCAGATTATTCATGAATCATCCATTCAAACCCGATCTATGGATTGGACAAATTATTCACTGACAGAAAGAAAAATGAAAGATCTGACTGATAGAACAAGCACAATCAGAAATCAAATAGAAAGAATTACAAAAGACAAGAAAAATGGATTTCGAACTCTAAAGAGAAATATTAGTCCTAACAAAACAAGTTATGGTGCTCAAAAAGTAGCATCACTAAAAAATATTTTTCAGATATTAAAAAGAAGAAATGATCGATTAATCCGTAAATCACATTATTTTTTTAAATGGATCGTGGAAAGGATATACACGGATATCCTTCTAGAGAGCTTTCCATATATCATTAATCGTCTTACTAATAGTCTTTATAGGCCCATGATCATTCTAAAACTTTTTCGTAAATTCAAAAAAATATATTTTTTTGATACAAAAGAGAAAAAGATAATTGAGCGTATTTCAACTATACAAAAAAAACTTTCACCTTCTCGTATTCGTCATAAGATTCAGACGAAGTCGGCGGTTTCTTTTAAATTATCCCTCGTGTCACAGGCCTATGTATTTTACAAATTATCACAAACCCAGGTTATTAACTTGTATAAGTTAAGATCTGTCTTTCAATATGACGGAGCATCTTTATTTCTTAAGAATGAAATAAAAGATGATTTTCGAAGACAAGGAATAATTTCTTCCGAATTAAAGCATAAGAAACTTCAGAATTCTGGAATGAATCAATGGAAAAATTGGTTAAAGAGTCATTATCCATACGATTTATCTGAGCTAAAATGGTCTAAATTAGTACCGCAAAAATGGCGAAATAGAGTCAATCAACATTGTAGGGTTGAAAAGAAAAATTTAATCAAACGGGATTCATCTGAAAGAGAGGAAAAGGTTTCATTATTGCTAAATAAAAACGATCATTTTCAAAAAATGTATAGATATGATCTTTTAGCATATCAATCGATTTATTATGAAGATAAGAAGGATTCATATAATTCCAATATACATAAACCGAAATTTGTTGATATGGGGGGGAGTATCCCTATTACTAATTTTATAAGAAAAGATTATTTTATGTATATAAAAAATCCAGATAGAAAATTTTTTGATACGAAAGGTCTTTTTTATCTCAAAATTAATAAAGATAAAGAAATCAACCCATCCAATCAAAAGGGTTTCTTTTCTTTTTTTGATTGGATGGGAATGAATGAAGAAAGACTAAATCGTCCTGTATCGAAGCCGATACCTTGGTTATTCCCACAATTCGAGTTATTTTTAAATGTATATAAAATGAAACCCGGGTTTATACCAATTCATTCACTTATTTTTCATTTTAATGAAGATGTTAGTCAAAATAAAAATATCACTAAAAATAAAAAAGGGGATCTTATACTATCAAATGAAAAAGAAAAAAAATATTTTGAATTAGAGAATCAAGAAGAAAAAAAAACCATAGGTCAAAGAGATCTCGCATCAGATGCCCAAAACCGAGGGAACCCTGAATCTGTTCTCTCAAAACAACAAAAATATATGGAAGAACTTTATACGAAATCAGATATGAAAATGGGTAGAACGAAAAATCAACCCAAAAGCATTTGGACTTGGGAAATAGACTTAGATGCGTTCATGAAAGGATCTTTTGCTTTGCAATTGAAATGGCTGCTGAGTCCTTTGACTATGGAATTATTCGATTATGCGCTGTCCGTACTTGAATGGGAAAAGGAAAGCAGAATGACAACAAAGTTTGGTTTCGGCTTTATTAAGAAGGAGGAGTTAACTCTGGATCCAATGCTAATCCGGGATTTGAATCTTTCAAAAATCCTAAAAGAGGGAATATTTAGTATCGAACCAGTTCGTATACCTGTAAAACATAATGTAGAATTTCTTATGTATCAAACCATAAGGATTTCTTTGGTTCATGAGATTAAACAAAAAAAGAATCAAAAAAGATACAGAGAAAATATGGATAAGAATCATTTTGAGGAATCGATTGCAAGACATCAAATGATGACGAAAAATAGAAAAAAAAATCATTATGATTTGCTTGTTCCTGAAAATATTTTCTCGTCTAGACGGCGTAGAGAATTGAGAATTCTAAGTTGTTTCAATTCAAGGAATAGTAATTGTGTGGATAAAAATGCAGTATTTTGCAATGGGAACAAGGTAAAAACCTGTGGTCAATTTTTGGATGAAAGCAAAGATCTTGATAGAGATAAAATGAAATTAATTCAATTAAAATTCTTTCTTTGGCCCAATTATCGATTAGAAGATTTAGCTTGTATGAATCGCTATTGGTTTGATACTAATAATGGTAGTCGTTTCAGTATGTTAAGGATACATATGTATCCACGATTGCAAATTGATTTATGATACAATTGTCTTCCCCTACGATATATATCGGGTGGATAAATAACTGCGCACATGCCTTGTCTTACATCCTTTTTTGATACATGAATACTAATTCAATGACGTATCAATTAGATCATAAAATGAATCAATAAGGAAATTCGGATTGATTCTTGTGTATACCAAATCAAAATACCTCGCATTATTATTACTGATCAGTAAAATTCATATTCGTAAAATAAAAATAGTAAATTAATAAAAAAATTGACGTTATATATATATGAAGTTATATATATATTTATATTATATGGATTTCTAAAGTTATGACAAAAAATGCATTCATGTCAGTTATTTTGCAAGAAGAAAAGAAGGGATCTGTTGAATTTCAAGTATTATGTTTCACCAATCAGATACGGAGACTTAGCTCACATTTGGAATTACACAAAAAAGACTATTCATCTCAGCGAGGTCTACGAAAAATTTTGGGAAAACGTCAACGACTTCTGGCTTATTTTTCAAAAAAAAATCCAGTACGTTATAACGAATTAATCAGTCAATTGAATATTCGAGCGATAAAAAAACGTTAATTTGAAGAATTCTTTTCTTTTATTTAGTCGATCTTAAATTTTGATGAACTTCTTTTCGTTTTCAGTAATTCATGGAAGAAGAAATAAAGAAAAAACTTATGACTGGACCAGTTACAAGAAAAGATCTAATGATAGTCAATATGGGGCCTCACCACCCATCAATGCATGGCGTTCTTCGACTAATTGTTACTTTAGATGGTGAAGATGTTATTGACTGTGAACCAGTAGTAGGTTATTTGCACAGAGGGATGGAAAAAATTGCGGAAAACCGAACAATTATACAATATTTGCCTTATGTAACACGTTGGGATTATTTGGCTACTATGTTTACAGAAGCAATAACTATAAATGCACCAGAACAATTAGGAAATATTCAAGTACCAAAAAGGGCTAGCTATATCCGCGTTATTATGTTGGAGTTGAGCCGTATAGCTTCTCATTTATTATGGCTTGGGCCTTTTATGGCGGATATTGGGGCACAGACCCCCTTCTTCTACATTTTCAGAGAAAGAGAATTGATATATGATCTATTCGAAGCTGCCACTGGCATGAGAATGATGCATAATTATTTTCGTATCGGAGGAGTCGCTGCCGATTTACCGTATGGCTGGATAGATAAATGTTTGGATTTCTGTGAGTATTTTTTAACAGCAATTAGTGAATATCAAAAACTTATTACGCGAAATCCTATTTTTTTAGAACGAGTTGAAGGGGTGGGTATTATTGGCATAGAAGAAGCAATAAATTGGGGATTGTCAGGCCCAATGTTACGAGCTTCCGGAATACAGTGGGATCTTCGTAAAGTTGATCGTTATGAATGTTATGACGAATTTGATTGGGAAGTTCAATGGCAGAAGGAGGGCGATTCGTTAGCTCGTTATTTAATCCGAATTGGCGAAATGGTGGAATCTATAAAAATAATTCAGCAAGCTCTAGAAGGAATTCCGGGGGGGCCCTATGAGAATTTAGAAATACGACGCTTTAATAGAGTAAGAGATCCTGAGTGGAATAATTTTGAATATAGATTCATTAGTAAAAAACCAGCCCCCACTTTTGAGTTATCGAGACAAGAACTTTATGTAAGAGTCGAAGCGCCAAAGGGCGAATTGGGAATTTATTTGATAGGAGATCAGAGTGCTTTTCCATGGAGATGGAAAATCCGCCCGCCGGGTTTTATCAATTTGCAAATACTTCCTCAGTTAGTTAAAGGAATGAAATTGGCTGATATTATGACAATACTAGGTAGCATAGATATCATTATGGGAGAAATTGATCGTTGAAATGATAATTGATACAACAGGAGTACAAGCTATCAATTCGTTTTCTATATTGGAATCTTTCAAAGAAGTCTATGGGACTATATGGATGCTTGTACCTATTGTGATTCTTATTTTGGGAATCACAATAGGTGTACTAGTAATTGTGTGGTTAGAAAGAGAAATATCCGCAGCGATACAACAACGTATTGGACCTGAATATGCCGGCCCCTTAGGAATTCTTCAAGCTCTAGCAGATGGAACAAAATTACTTTTCAAAGAGAACCTTCTTCCATCAAGAGGTGATAGAAGTTTATTTAGTGTTGGACCCGCCATAGCAGTCATATCAATTCTACTAAGTTATTCAATAATTCCATTTAGCTATCGACTTATTCTAGTCGATCTCAGTAATGGTGTTTTTTTATGGATTGCCATTTCAAGTATTGCTCCCATTGGACTTCTTATGTCAGGATATGGATCAAATAATAAATATTCCTTTTTAGGCGGTCTAAGGGCTGCTGCCCAATCTATTAGTTATGAAATACCATTAACTCTATCCGTATTATCAATATCTCTACGTGTGATTCGTTGAGGCATAAAATTTACACAAATTTTTCGAGAGTTTTAAATCCATTGAATAGAAAACTTTTTTTTTATTCAACCTTCGAGTTGATGAACTGAACTAAACCAGATAGTTATATGAGTGAAAGAAAACAGCTTGGAAATTCGCAGTAAAAAAATTGAATCTCATTTCCTATGTACAAAAATGACGCCAAAGTTAATATAATCAAATAGAAGCAGTAAAGAAAAACCGTTTACCCCAAGACTGATTGGTTAGTTATCATGGCTTGAAGCGGGTTAAACAGATACATTCTTTGGAGTTCGTGCTATGGTTTATATTTATTACGATACATGATACGAATTGTCGAAAAGATTGAGCAAAACTCAGTGGATAGTTAGGAACACCAAGGTACACAAAGGATTAGTAATAGAGATTTTATAAGTTATCGGAAAAAAGAAAATTCCACATAAACGAAATACTAATTGGGGCTTTAAATTAGTAGAAATCAGCAAGTAGTACTCCCCATAATTCCGATCCAGAGTATGCTGCTATCCACTGAAAAAATGAATGACTATCAGGAACGAAGTAATACTTTACTTCTTTTTTTTTTTGATAAAAAAGGAAAAAAAATAGTAATTAAATAAAAAAAGTAAAGGATGAGATCAATTCAGATGCCCTTTAGTGTAGCAGACAGAATTCCATTGGTCTAATTCGGGACCTTTCGATTACTTTTGACTTTATCTATCCTACAAAAATGGAAAGATTAAAGAATATTGAAGCAGTCCTTAGATTTATGTGGGACCCTCGAGGAGCCGTATGAGGTGAAAATCTCATGTACGGTTCTGTAATAGCGATGATAACTGTGATCTTATCACCGACTAGAATTATCTAACAGTTTAAGTACAGTTGATATAGTTGAAGCACAGTCCAAATATGGTTTGTGGGGATGGAATTTGTGGCGTCAACCTATAGGATTTCTCGTTTTTATAATTTCTTCTTTAGCCGAATGTGAAAGATTGCCTTTTGATTTACCAGAAGCGGAGGAAGAATTAGTAGCAGGTTATCAAACAGAATATTCAGGTATTAAATTTGGTTTATTTTATGTTGCTTCCTATCTAAATCTACTAGTTTCTTCATTATTTGTAACAATTCTTTACTTGGGAGGCTGGAATTTCTCTATTCCGTACATGTCTGTTCCTGATCTATTTGGAATAAACGCAGGGGATGGGGTCTTTGAAATAACAATTGGTATTTTCATTACACTAGCAAAAACTTTTTTGTTCTTATTCATTTCTATTACAACAAGATGGACCTTACCTAGACTGAGAATGGACCAATTATTAAATCTTGGATGGAAATTTCTTTTACCTATTTCTTTAGGTAATTTATTATTAACAACTTCTTCCCAACTCCTTTCACTATAATATAAGCAAAAAAAAGATTTTCTATTCACTCGTAACTAGATTGATAACTTGTCCCAAACAAGAAAAAGAAAAAAAAAATTATCGATATTTAGGATATGTTCCCTATGGTAACTGGGTTCCTGAATTATGGTCAACAAACAGTACGGGCGGCTAGGTACATTGGTCAAGGTTTTCTGATTACCTTATCCCATGCGAATCGTTTACCTGTAACTATTCAATACCCTTATGAAAAATTGATCACATCAGAACGTTTTCGCGGTCGAATCCACTTTGAATTCGATAAATGCATTGCTTGTGAGGTATGTGTTCGTGTATGTCCTATAGATCTACCTGTTGTAGATTGGAAATTGGAAACTGATATTCGAAAGAAACGATTACTTAATTACAGTATTGATTTCGGAATCTGTATATTTTGCGGTAATTGCGTTGAGTATTGTCCAACAAATTGTTTATCAATGACTGAAGAATATGAGCTTTCTACATATGATCGTCATGAATTAAATTATAATCAAATTGCTTTAGGCCGTTTACCAATATCAATAATTGACGATTACACAACTCGAACTATCTTGAATTGGCCTCAATTCAATAAAAAAGAAATACCTTGATAAATTCAAGAACCTTTTTTTATTCCTAAACTAAGATTTTATATAAATTAAACGTTTTTTTCTTTGTGAATAACTAAATTTAAAATAACACCTATTGATCTGATTGGTTCATGAAAATTTCATATTTTTTTATGTAATGATTTCAACTAGATTAGAGCTAGTCTTTCATATAAAGAATATGGTTTGTACACTAGCTGTACCTACATCAATTCGCACCCATTCGAATCACATTCAACTAGGAACGTGTCTTAAATAAATCAACTGAAACTTATTTTCTCCTGGTCAGTTCAATAAGATCATGAAAGAGTTTTTATATCTTTTTTTCATCGAATGGATTTACCTGGACCAATACATGATTTTCTTTTAGTCTTTCTGGGATCAGGTCTTATATTAGGAGGCCTAGGGGTGATATTATTTACCAATCCCATTTTTTCTGCCTTTTCGTTGGGATTGGTTCTTGTTTGTATATCTTTATTCTATATTCTAGCAAACTCTCAGTTTGTAGCTTCTGCGCAACTCCTTATTTACGTAGGAGCTATAAATGTTTTAATCATATTTGCTGTAATGTTCATCAACGGTTTAGAATATGACAAAAATTTTCGTCTTTGGACTCTTGGAGACGGAATTACTTTGTTAGTTTGTACCAGTATTTTTGTTTTCTTAATTGTTACTATTTTAAATACGTCATGGTACGGAATTATTTGGACTACAAAATTAAACCAGATTATAGAACAAGATTTGCTAAATAATAATAGTCAACAAATTGGAATTCATTTATCAACAGATTTTTTTCTACCATTTGAACTCATTTCGATAATTCTTTTAGTTGCTTTGATAGGTGCAATTGCCGTGGCCCGTCAATAGGTTTAAAATCTTAAAAAGCGTCACTCCAAATCAAACTTTATTCTATTTCTCTTTTATCGTATCCATTTCTATTCAATTCTATTTGAATTGATGTATAATATAAAATATAAATGTCAATCTATTACTAACATACTTCTGTGCTCTGTATTTGTTTGTTATATTTGATTGAATGATATTTTTGTTCATATTGAAATAAACCAAGATTGATAAGGAGTTATTCAATGATGCTCGAACATGTACTTGTTTTGAGTGCCTATTTATTTTCTATTGGTATCTATGGATTAATCACAAGCCGAAATTTAGTTAGAGCTCTTATGTGTCTTGAACTTATCTTGAATGCGGTTAATCTTAACTTCGTAACATTTTCTGACTTTTTTGATAGTCGTCAACTAAAAGGAAACATTTTCTCCATTTTTGTTATAGCTATTGCAGCCGCTGAAGCAGCTATTGGCCCGGCTATTGTTTCGGCAATTTATCGTAACAGAAAATCCACTCGTATTAATCAATCGAATTTTTTGAATAAGTAGTAGTTAGTATATTATATATTTTTATATATTTTTTATTTTTTTATATATTTTTTATTATAGAAATTTGAAAAGTAGTTTTCAAATTAGATTGCTGGGTATGTCGAATCTTCAAAAATGTAAGAAATCAAAGTATCTTTGACCTCTTTTATAAACCGACCCAGAAACAAGTTGATTCAAAAAATTCTGGTGAATCATCGATTCGTCTGGTCTTTGCACCTGTAATTAATTTACATACAGGGTTATACTAGATCGAAATTAATGAGATTAAAAAAAGGGGTATAGATCCAATGTCACATTCAGTAAAGATTTATGATACATGTATAGGATGTACTCAATGTGTCCGAGCCTGCCCCACCGATGTATTAGAAATGATACCTTGGGACGGGTGTAAAGCTAAACAAATAGCTTCCGCCCCAAGAACAGAGGATTGTGTTGGTTGTAAGAGATGCGAATCCGCCTGTCCAACCGATTTTTTGAGTGTTCGAGTTTATTTATGGCATGAAACAACTCGCAGTATGGGTCTAGCTTATTGATACGTTCCAGAAAACTCCACTTGAATCCTTTTTCTTTTTGTTTACCGACAAAAACCCGCGCTCGAAATGAAATATATATATCTTATTTTGTTCTTATTCGAGTACGGGTTTTTTAGTCCAAGTGTATTTTGTCTTTACCACGAATTATTTTCCTTGGTTAACCTTAATTGTAGTTTTGCCTATATTTGCGGGTTCATTAATTTTCTTTCTACCCCATAGGGGTAATAAGGTAATTAGGTGGTATACTATGTGTATATGTATATTAGAATTTCTCTTAACAATCTATGTATTCTGTTATCATTTCCAACCGGACGATCCATTAATACAATTGGTTGAAGATTATAACTGGATTCGCTTTTTTGATTTCCACTGGAGGTTGGGAATAGACGGGCTTTCTATAGGACCCGTTTTACTGACTGGATTCATCACGACTTTAGCTACTTTAGCAGCTTGGCCAATTACTCGGGATTCGCGATTATTCCATTTCTTGATGTTAGCAATGTATAGTGGTCAAATAGGATTATTTTCTTCTCGCGACCTTTTACTTTTTTTTCTAATGTGGGAGTTAGAATTAATTCCCGTTTATTTACTTTTATCTATATGGGGAGGGAAAAAACGTCTATATTCAGCTACAAAGTTTATTTTGTACACTGCAGGGGGTTCCGTTTTTATGTTACTGGGAGTTTTGGGTATCGGGTTATATGGTTCTAATGAACCAACATTAAATTTGGAAACGTTAGCTAATCAATCATATCCTGTGGGACTAGAAATAATATTCTATATTGGATTTCTTATTGCTTTTGCTGTCAAATCGCCGATTATACCTCTACATACATGGTTACCGGATACCCATGGAGAAGCACATTATAGTACTTGTATGCTTTTAGCGGGAATCCTATTAAAAATGGGAGCTTATGGATTGGTTCGGATCAATATGGAATTATTACCTCACGCTCATTCTATATTTTCTCCTTGGTTGATGATAGCAGGCACAGTACAAATAATCTATGCAGCTTCAGCATCTTCGGGGCAACGTAATTTAAAAAAAAGAATAGCATATTCCTCTGTATCTCATATGGGTTTTATAATTATAGGAATTAGTTCTATAACTGATACGGGATTCAACGGGGCCATTTTACAAATAATCTCTCATGGATTTATCGGTGCTGCGCTTTTTTTCCTAGCAGGAACGAGTTATGATAGAATACGTCTTGTTTATCTCGACGAAATTGGCGGAATAGCCATTTCAATGCCAAAAATATTCACACTTTTCAGTACTTTTTCAATGGCTTCCCTTGCATTACCGGGCATGAGTGGTTTTTTTGCTGAATTAATAGTATTCTTTGGAATAATTACCAGTCAAAAAATTTTTTTAATGTCAAAAATCTTAATTACTTTTGGCATGGCAATTGGCATGATATTAACTCCTATTTATTTATTATCTATGTTACGCCAAATGTTCTATGGATATAAGTTATTAAATAGTGCAAACTCCTCGTTTTTTGATTCGGGTCCGCGAGAGTTATTTGTTTCACTCGCTATCTTTCTACCGGTAATAGGTATTGGCATTTACCCGGATTTCGTTCTCTCACTATCAGTTGAGAAGGTAGAAGCTATTCTATCTAATTTTTTTTATAGATAGTTTCCATTTGAAACTGTCTTTTTTACGTAACGCAAAAAAACGAATTCAAATTTAAATCGGATAGTTTAACGTTTGTGAGAACCATTTCAATCAAGTAGTATAGTGATTCAAATGGTTCTCGATGAGAGTTGCTTTTTTATATGTATATGGGATATACCTTATACCCTGTCCTATAGTTGGTTAGGTATTTTCTTCAATTTAGGTGCTTTTTAATAGAAATGCACCATAACTGTGTAATCCTATTCCTAATAAATTGACCCCAAAATAGCATATCCAAATTATAAGAAATCCTATAGAAGCCACAATTGCAGAATTTTCACTTTTCAAGTTTCTATTTGTTTTAATATGTAAAAAAATAGCGAATATGGTCCAAGTAATAAATGCCCACGTTTCCTTTGGATCCCAATTCCAATATGATCCCCACGCTTCATTAGCCCATACGGCTCCTGAAAGGATACCTATGGTTAAAAAGAGAAATCCTAGGCTAATAACACGGAAACTCCAACGATCAAACTGTTCAATTAACTGGGACCTATAATAATTTCTAAGAGAAAAGAGAGAAATGTTTTGGAAAATCTTGTTTTCTTCATTCATGTATTTGATCTTCCCGAAGAACAAAGACTCGTTTAATAAAAGTTTTTTTTTACCAAAAAGACTTATATTGTTTTGAAATGTAATGACTAGAAGGGCTACTGATAATAACGATCCACACAAAAGGGCTGCATAGGCCAATATCATCATACTTACATGCATCATTAACCACTGGGATTGGAGAGCGGGGACTAATATTGTGGATTGCTTCATTTGAGCTAAAAAGCCTGAAGTAGCAAAGCCTTGGGTAAAAATAGCACCGGGCGCCGTTATTGCACTTACAAATTTTTTCAGTTTTTTAAAATAAGGAATCATATGAATAATATAAAAACTCCACGAAAGAAAGATTAATGATTCATATAAATCACTTAACGGGAAATGCCCCGAATAAATCCAACGAATACCTAATAATCCTGTTATACAGGAAAAAGTAAGTATCATACCCTTTTCTACTGAATGATCTAGTTCGACTATTTCGTTGACCACTAAAGTTATTAAATGAATTGTAATTACAATTGAAACGATCGAAAAGGAAATATGATTGAAAAGGTGCTCTAAAGTTAAAAATATCATAAGAATATATATATATAAAGAAAAGAGATCCCTCAATTACAAATCATGAAATAGAAATTAAGAATTCATCTCATTGTGATTATTATTCATTCTAGGACTATTAGAATCCTTTTTTAGAATCCTTAAAAAATTGTGCCGCTACTCGGACTCGAACCGAGATGCTCTAGCACTGCTTCCTAAGAGCAGCGTGTCTACCGATTTCACCATAGCGGCTTGTTTTAAATCATAATAGCCTATTTATCTTTAATCGTCGAGATTGAAAGAGTCACTTCAATGGCGTCAATGGCGCTATTTTTATAAAGTATAAAACATTAAATAATTTTTATTTGCTCTTCCATAATAGAGATAAAACTCACTTTAATTTTCTATTGGAACCGGAGGTTTGATGGGGAAAGTAAGAATCCCCATCCCAGAAATGATAAAATATACTAAAAAAAAGAGGGGTAGTGAAATTTTCTAGTTTTCAAAAAAAAAGTACTGTATACAGCCAGACGTATTTTGACTTTACATATCATAAGAGAGAAGCAAGGTCTATTTCCTGTTGATCAGTTCAAAAAAAGCATTAAATCATTTCATTTAAATATGAAATGATTTATTTTTTTTTATGAATATATGAATATAAATGCTAAAGGGAATTTTTTAGAAGTTTTTTTGAGGCAGAGCGATTCAGATTATTCTCTCATTTGATTACTTATTTTTCGTATAAAAAACTTTTTGAATTCCCGGTAGAAAGAGATTTCGCTAATGAAAAAGCTTTTAATGCTGCCGAATGTCCTTTTCTTTTCCAAATATTTTTACGAATACGCTTTTTGGAAATTGAAATACGCTTTTTTGGAACTGCCATTCAAAAATAAATAGGTTATTCGTTATTATAGTTGGATGTGAAAGACATCTATTATTCAAAGCAAAAGGACCTTTCTGTCCTATTCTTTTCTTTAGTTATAGGCCCTTTTTTTTATTCTTATTCTAAGTTTTTATTTTTATAAAAAATTAAAAAACTAGAAATATCTACAAATTAGATATCAGATTATAAGAGACTCCCATTTTTCTTATTCAAATTTCTATTTATAGAATACGATGTACCATAAACAAGAAAAGTAAGAAGCAAACTTTAGATTTCTACTAGACCCACTTTTTCATTTCCGTTCTCATTCTTATTTATTAATTGGTTTTTTTATGTGACTTTTCTTGTATTTCGTATTTTATTTACATGTCATATAATAAACACATCTAAGGTTTTCAGTTAAAATAAATGTTAGAAGAGTTAAGTAAGCTATTCTTACCTAATTAACTAATGGAAAACCTTACTTTTTTTAACAAATACATGGCATTTTTTCTTTTATTATTTTTTTATTGAAATGAGACTGGTTAGTTAGTTTAAAGTAGACATAATTTTCTATTTTTTATTCATTTTTTTAATTTTATGTTATATAAAGTCAAAAGTAAAGTCTTGGTTAGTATAGAAAAAGAGAAATATGCTTTATTGGACTAGAATAGAAGATAATCAATCAAAGAGTTTTACAGCGAAGTAATAACTGATTCTGAATACAAAAAATTCAAATGAAAATAGTTCCTAATTTTTGACTTAATTTAGGTTATTCATTTTAGTACATCTTGTGATTCATATCAGTATCAGACTTACCCACTTTTTTGTTTGGTCTAATTTGTTATCCTTTTTCTATCTTTTTCTATCTATGGATTTATCAAAATAATAATGAAAAGTAGAAATTTGTGATATTATCTATAGTGATAGGTTTCAATAGTTTAATTAAAAAAATAACTATTTGGTCATTTGACCAATGAGAATTTCTTGAATTGAATAGTAATAAAATGCTTATTCTAATAATTTCGATTTTGAATAGAAATAAAATTCTATTATCGCATATCTTTATTTTTTTATTGATCTCTTTCGAAAGAGGTAAGAGCCGGTGAATCGAAAATCAAATTTTATTTTTTATGGAACATATATACCAATATGCATGGATCATACCTTTTATTCCACTTACAGTTCCTTTGTTAATCGGAGCGGGCCTTCTTCTTTTTCCGAAAACAACAAAAAATCTTCGACGTATGTGGGCTTTTCCTAGTATTTTGTTGTTAAGTATAGTTATGATTTTTGCAATAAAATTGTCTATTCAGCAAATCAATAGCAGTTCTATGTATCAATCTGTATGGTCTTGGACCATTACTAATGATTTTTCTTTAGAGTTCGGTTACCTGGTTGATCCGCTTACTTCTATTATGTCACTCTTAATCACTACTGTTGGTATTCTAGTTCTTATTTATAGTGACAATTATATGTCTCATGATCAAGGATATTTGAGATTCTTTGCTTATCTGAGTTTTTTCAATACTTCTATGCTTGGCTTAGTTACTAGTTCGAATTTAATACAAATTTATTTTTTTTGGGAATTAGTTGGAATGTGTTCGTATCTATTAATAGGTTTTTGGTTTACACGACCTGTTGCAGCAAATGCGTGTCAAAAAGCGTTTGTGACTAACCGTGTGGGGGATTTTGGTTTATTATTAGGAATTTTAGGTCTTTATTGGCTAACAGGGAGTTTCGAATTTCGAGATTTGTTCGAAATATTCAATACCTTGATTTATAACAATGAAGTTTACTTTTTCGTTGGAACTGTATGTACTTTCTTATTATTTGCTGGTGCAGTTGCCAAATCCGCCCAATTCCCCCTTCATGTATGGTTACCTGATGCTATGGAAGGGCCTACTCCTATTTCGGCTCTTATACATGCTGCTACTATGGTAGCTGCGGGGATTTTTCTTGTCGCTCGACTTTTTCCTCTTTTGATAGTAAACCCCGCCATACTACATCTAATCGCTTTGATAGGTATAATAACAGTAATTTTAGGAGCTACTTTAGCTCTTGCCCAAAAAGACATTAAGCGAAGTTTAGCTTATTCTACAATGTCTCAACTGGGGTATATGATGCTAGCTCTAGGTATGGGATCTTATCGAGCTGCTTTATTTCATTTGATTACTCATGCTTACTCAAAAGCATTATTGTTTTTAGGCTCGGGCTCTATTATTCATTCTATGGAAGCTATTGTTGGCTATTCTCCAGATAAAAGTCAAAATCTGGTTTTTATGGGAGGTTTAAAAAAACACGTGCCAATCACCAAAACGGCTTTTTTATTAGGTACACTTTCTCTTTCTGGTATTCCACCTCTTGCTTGTTTTTGGTCCAAAGATGAAATTCTTAATGATACTTGGTTGTATTCACCGACTTTCGCAATAATAGCCTGGGCTACAGCAGGATTAACTGCATTTTATATGTTTCGCATCTATTTACTTACGTTTGAAGGCCATTTAAATGTTCATTTTCAAAATTACAATGGAAAAAAAAGTAGTTCTTTCTATTCAATATCTTTATGGGGTCAAGACGGAATGAAACCTCTTAATAAGAATTTTCTTTTATTAACTTTGTTACCAATAAAAAATACAGAAAGTTTTTTTAAGAATCCACACGAAAATCGAAAAGAAATCATGCAATCCTTTCTTTTTATTAATAATTGGGACAATAAAAAAATTGCGTTATATCCTCACGAATCGGGTAATACTATGTTATTCCCTCTACTTGTATTGATTTTATTTACTTTGTTCATTGGATTCCTAGGAATTCCTTTCAATCAAAGTGGCATAGATTTGGATATCTTGTCCAAGTGGTTAATCCCGCCTGTAAACCTTTTACAGCAAAAATTAAATAGTCAAAAATTTTTTGATTGGTCTGAATTTGTGAGAAATGCAACCCTTTCAGTTAGTATAGCTTATTTTGGAATAGTTATAGCCTCTTTTTTATATAAACCCGTTTATTCGTCTTTACAAAATTTTGCCTTAATAAATTGTTTTGCCAAAAGGCATCAAAATAGAATTTTTTCGGACAAAATCCAAAATGTAATATATGATTGGTCCCATCATCGTGGTTACATAGATTCTTTTTATACAATATACATTATTCGGAGTTTAAGAGGATTGTCCGAACTCGTTAATTTTTTTGACAGACGAGTAATTGATGGAATTCCAAATGGATTGGGTGTTGCAAGTTTTTTTGTAGGAGAAGGTCTCAAGTATGTAGGTGGGGGGCGCATTTCCTCTTATCTTTTTTTTTATATATTCTAT
>Ga0247611_10001363_pt1 | contig 43666 bp, 31 predicted proteins | sample 177DNAGHGhighgp2_FD_192422 | JGI IMG/M metagenome (GOLD analysis project Ga0247611, IMG submission 192422) | Sheep rumen microbial communities from Palmerston North, Manawatu-Wanganui, New Zealand - 1770 DNA GHGhigh gp2 | ecosystem: Host-associated > Mammals > Digestive system > Stomach > Rumen... | reverse complement strand
CCCGACGATGGCACGAACACATATTTTGAGCCCGGATCCATCTTGTTGGAGATATCACTATAGCTCAACTCGCCGTTCACATTGATCGACGACACACGGTATTTCTTTCCGGTGATGTGCTTGCGCATGTGCTCAAACATCTCTTTATCATCCTCGGTGGAAGCTGTCAGGAAAATGACATTATAGCCATTGAAACTCTTGTCAAACCATGACATCACATTGTGAATCATCTCACTGGTGGGTGTATTTACCTGGTATACATAAGGATTGTCAAGGTAGTCCTCATTCTTGGTGGTGAAGCAGTTCATCACGGGAACGGCATTTGCCTTGCCAAAGGCGTTGATGCGAGCCAGCTGCTGGGGTTCGCTCGGTGCTATAATCAGGTGCATTCCCTTGAGGTCTTGCAATGCGAGAATGCTGTCGGTGACATTCAGGTTGTGCTGGGTGTCATAAACCTTCAAGTTTATATGCTTGTCTGTCAGCCTATTGACACTATCCATAGCCAACAAGAAACCTTTATAAAAGTCGGTGTACAGGTAGGCTTGACGGGGTGGAGCGCTCTTGTGGAGCTGGAAGGGCAGCACCATGGCTATATTGATCTCGCTCTCCAGCCGCTTGGCAACGATATTTTCATAGAGGGCATTGAGACGAGGCTCATAGTATGCACGCAATTCTTCCAGTGGAATCGTTGACATCTCACCATTCACGCGCTCGGTGAAAGGCTTGGGCACAATGATCGTCTTTCCCTTTTTAGCCTTTTTCATGCCAGGATTTGCAGCCTTCAGTTCATCCTCGGTGATGCCATTAGCGGCAGCTATCGAGGCAAACGACTCGCCGCGTTGCACCTCATACTTATAGTTGCGGCGACCTGTGCGTTCATAGATGAATGGCAATGCCGTGCCAGGAACAACCTTAACGGTAGCTCCAGCAACATATTCAGCGGGTTCCAGGCCAGGATTGGCGGTGATTATGCCCTCGATGGTCGCATTATACTGCGTGGCGATTGAGTAGATGCTCTCGCCAGCCGTCAGCGTGTGAAACACGGGATTAGACCCTTGGGGCGCAGCAACAGTTGCCGTGTTCCGACCGAAAGCATCTTGCACCTGCTGGTTGGCGGCACTGGTCGCTGCATGAGCCGCGCTGGTGGGAATGCGCAAATGCTGACCGATCTTGATGCCGTTCTCTGAACCGGGATTGGCAGCGATAATCTCATCCACTGTCACCCCATAACGCTTGGCTAAGCCGTAGAGCGTCTGTCCTTGCTCAACAACATGAATTTGAGATGCTTGTGACGGGCTGGAAGTTTTGGTGTCGGTGGCCGCAGCTGTAGCATCGGTCGGGAAATAAAGCGTCATTCCTTTCTCGATGCCGTCGGCGGCAGCTGGATTGTTTTTGATGATATAATCCTTGGTGACCCCGAGTTTGGCTGCAATGTCATAGATGCTCTCGTGGTCTCCAGCCTCATAATAATAGAATTCATGTCCTGCTATCGTCTGTTTGGACAGGTTGCTTTGAGCCTGAACCGCAGTGATAGCCAATGCGGCCACGGCCAGTGTAAATATACCTCTTAATTTCATATATCAATACGTTATACCTCGATGCTTAAAGTAATGGTTCAAAGTTTTGGCTCTAATAGTCACAAAACTCCTCGCAAAAATACTAATATTTGTTCAATAACTAATGAAATTAAGCATTAAAATTGCACAGAACCATTGCAGAAACATCGGCAACCGGTAAAAGCATCGTTGATGTCATCATTCAGTAAAAGTTAGCCCATGGTGACAAGACTGGTACTTAATGGGCTTGACAGTAGACAATTAGAGCACTTGCCAGAAGTCATCCTCCGGCACCCATAATTCCTGCACAGCAGATTGTTTCATTGAAAACTAAGCTTCCCGCCTTACCCTCATTTAGGGTTCACAACACGATCACCGATAATGGCAGCCAACTGATGACGCAGATTGTACAATTCCTGCAAGTGCTCCATGAGCTGCGGCAACTCGTCGGGACGAGCATGCGCAATGCTGGACTTAGTGTCGTTGATGCGCTGTTGCAAAATCGCGTTTTTCCAGTTATACAGTCGGTCAGGAACAAGAGTCAATAGCTTGTCTTGTTCTTCAAGTATCACTGCATATTGTGTGTGTATCTTGCTGAGTTGCGGCAAGTTGTCGGATACAAGATCACATGCCAACTGACGCACATCATCATCATCAAGTGAGCACAAAACCTTCGTCAAGTAGCTGCTGCTGAACTGCTGCAACTCGTTCTTGGCCATAACACCGGCCTTGGCATCAACAATGTTCTTGATGCGTTCTTGTGCATTGATGAGCGCTGCACTATCGAGGGCTTCGGGTTCTTGCTGATTGAGTCGCTCCGATTCCCGAGCCACAAATTGAGCGACGCGCTCATCCAAGCCCTTCCTGAAGCGCTCAAGGTCTTTATAATAACTCCCGATATATTGTTTCGCCACCTCGAAAGTCTTGCGGTACAGCGGGTCAGAAAAACTCATCATGTCCCACGTCAACTCATTATTAATGTGCTCCAGCACTGTGGAGGGACGCACGGTGCCGTCTTCATAGCGAGTGTCGGTGAGATAACACATTCCATAATTGACTATCAGACGGATCACTTCACGTTCCTGCACGGTGATGCCATTGGAACTGGCGACGGTTGGGACGGCTGGAGCCGCGACATGATCGACGGGGTGCTGTGGTTCAAATAATTCCTCGGGCATAGCTGGCGGTTGAGGCACAGCGTCAGCCGACGACATTTGCTCCATGCGGCGCTGGCGCTCTTGTTGCTGTTGACGCTCCTTGCGCCACTGCTCAATCGCCTTGCCGCGGTACTGCTTGATTTGTCTGAGGATAGTCTGCTCGTCGATGCCAAACAGATTGCTGCACTCCTTGGCATAGACCATGCGGGCTATCTCATCTGGAATGATGACTATCGACTTGACGACATCGGTGATCGCTGCCGTGCGCTTGATGGGGTCATTCTTGGCATCCTTGAGCACGACACCTGCCTTGAAGTTGATAAAATCTTCCTCGTTTTGCTTGATATAATCCTCGACCTCGGTATAACTGTGCGACCTGACAAACGTGTCGGGGTCGTCCTCGGGAGGCAAAGGCAAAACCTTGATGCTCAACCCTTCCTTAAGCAACATGTCCACACCTCGGATGGCAGCTTTAACACCGGCAGCATCACCATCAAACATCTCGGTCACGTTGCCAGTAAAACGTCTGATAGCATGGATGTGCCCCTCGGTGAGCGCGGTGCCCGACGAGGCTATGACATTTTTAAAGCCCGCCTGGTGCATCGAGATGACATCGGCATAGCCCTCAACGATAAAGCATTTATCCTGTTTGCTGATTTCGCGTTTGGCCTGGCTCAGACCGTAGATGACATCACGCTTGGAATAGATGGCCGACTCGGGGGAGTTGACATACTTAGCAACATCCTTGTCCTTCTTGAGCGTGCGGCCACCAAAGGCGATGACCTTACCGGCAATGTTCATGATGGGAAACATCACACGCCCTCTAAAGCGGTCGTGACCGCCGCCACGCTCATTGGGGATGCACAGGCCGACATCAAACAGCAACTGTGGGTTAAAGCCCTGAGCTGTAGCGGCCTTATAGAAGTCGTCATAGCCCTCACTCGAGTAGCCTAATCGGAACTCCCTGATGGTGGCATCATTAAAGCCGCGCTCCTTAAAATAGGACAATCCTATGTCTTGTCCAGCCTGTGTCTCATGCAACTGTTTCTCAAAATAGTCGCATGCCCACTCATTGAGCATGAGCATGGCCTCTCGCTCACTTTGGGCCTGCTTCTCCTCATCGGTGAGCTCCTTCTCTTGAATCTCGATATGATATTTACGGGCCAGATAGCGCAGGGCCTCGGGATAACTCAACTGCTCATGTTTCATGATGAAGTTGACAGCACTGCCCCCCTCACCACATGCAAAGCACTTGCAGATTCCTTTTGCCCGCGACACATAGAACGAGGGACGACGGTCATTGTGGAAAGGACACAGCCCTATCCAGTTGGCTCCGCGACGCTTCAGGCTCACAAAGTCGCTCACCACATCAACGATGTCGGCGGCATCAAGAATCTGCTGTACGGTGCTATGGTCAATCATCGTGGACGCTTTTTCAATTATCTTGTTGGGGAGAGCACACGGCTTCGGGAATCAATACCTGATCTACTGCCGAGATGCCATGAAGCCTCAGTTCCATGCCATCATCCTTGAAGGCCGACCGAAACTTGTTGACATCGCCATTCATCGCACGCAATGATTCACGATAGGTCTCGATGGCTTCTTGAGTATTGCCCATGCACAGCAGCACATGGCCTCGATTGAGCAAATCCTGGGCCGACGGTTTGTCCTCATGCGCAATGCGGTCGTAATAGTCTATCGCCCGATCATAATCACTCAGCAGGAAGGAGCACCAGGCTATGGGCCGCCACGCGCGATGCTTGGCATTTTCCATCAGGTCGGCTTTGAAATACTGCTGCAATGCCTCTCGTGTACGGTTCAGCTCCAACAGCACATGGCCAATGGTCAAGACCAGAGAGACATTGTCGGGACTGAGGGCCTCGGCACGCCGATAGTATTCCAACGCGTTCACGGCATCACCCTGACTGCGGTAACAGGCCGCAATGTGGCGCAGGTTCCATGCGTCATCCTCATGGAGCAATTCATATCTTTTATAATAGGACAATGCCTGGTCGGGATTACCAGCATTCTGGTAGGCAAATCCTATCTTTTGATAAATATGGTCATCGGACTGGTTGTCCATGGCTTCGAGTCGGGTGTAGCATTTCACTGCATCATCATAAAATGAATTCTTGAAATACAGGGCACCTAACAACTCCAGCACATGAGCGTCGCGGGTGACTTGAGCCAGGGGCAGACAATCGGTCATGTCAAGCCCAGGATTGTCCATCACCGCAATAAATTCCCGACGGCGCGAGAAGAGCTTAAAGAAGCGGTACAGGTCTTGAACAAATGCGTTGACAATGCTGATGCGTTGCTTGCGGCCATCGGGCAACTCGGCCTGCTGGGCCTCGGTCAAGGCTGCGTTTTGTTCCTCGAGTTGTGCCGACATCATGCTGCGTTGCGAGTCGGGCAATGCGCCTAATGACAAGCAAAATGAGTACTTGTCACTGTTGCACAGGTAGGGCGCATGCTGCACCACTTCGGCAAGCGCCAAGCGGTTAGCGCCCAAGTTCTCGAGCACAGTCGAGTGGGCTGGATAGAACGGAAGGAACCAGTTGCTCAAGGTCTTGAAGAAGGGGAAGGTCTTCAAGTGGGCAAACGTGGCGATAAACACGTCGCTTCCCTCGAGCTGCATGGCGTTAAACTCCTCGATCCTGCGAGTGATGCCACTCTGGTCAAGCCATTCTTGCCAGTCGGGATTTGCCTCGATGTCACTCAAGTCGATGATCTGTGAGTCCTTATCCTTGAGTTTGTCAATGATATCGGGGCGCATCTTCATGATATTGGGCATCAAGTCATTGCGCACTCGCTGCTTGATATTCTCGGTATTGCGGGATCGAGCCAGCTGAGCCTGGATGCTCCACACGTCGGTTTTGAAGTTGGGGCTGTCATGCATGGTGCTCAGGCGCGCCTCGATGGCAGCACTGCCCAACGTGCGCTTGCGATGGGCGAGCAACGACAACATGGCACAAGTCAATGCACGCAACTGCACTTGTGCCTCATCGCTCAGCCAATAGGCCTCCAGCAAAATCAACAGCTTGTTCTCGTCATAGAATTTCATCAGTCCCACCAGCAATGCGGCAACAAGCAGGCACCTGGTGTGCACTGGCAAGATGTCGCCAGTAATGCACAGCCTGATGCTGTTGGCATCATCGGCCGTGAGCGGGAAGGAGGACCACACACGATTAAAGAGCCGTGTCTCCAGTGACTCGGCCTGCTGTAAACGTGACAAAATGGCATGACTGTCGGCTTTGTCAACGGGTGCCGACTGCGCCAGCGATAGTTCTCGCAACGACTCGCGATACTCTTCAACAATGCTCACAATCGTGGCATTTCCCAACTCACGACGTCGTGCATAGAACACCTCGGGGCTGACGGGTTCCATTAGGGCGATGTAGCATCGGTCATTGAGGGTGTACAGCGACTGGAGTATATCTCTCAATATCTCGTCACGCTGCGGGTCCATCACTCCTTGTCCCAGATACTTGAGCATGAGCGAATAAGACATGCGCAGGCGCACGATCTCGTCCTTCATGCCTGCATGGCTCAACTCATCGATCATTCTTGCGATGTGGGTGAACGCATCACTCACCATCGCATCGTCGATGCTCTGGCTCGCCATATTGTGTATTCTGTCTATTTCTTGTATTGTCATGAATCGTCTTGATGTGAAAAACACCTTATAACACAGCAAATACCATGCAAAAGTAACAATAATTGCTTTCTTACACGAATTTTCTTGTAGTTTTATGATGATTATAGAAAAATTTCCTTAATTTTGCCGACAATTTCAAGACACTAATAACTAATAAAAAAGAAGAATATATGGTTATTCAACGCATTCAATCTGTTTACCTGCTCATTGCCGTTATCCTGATGGCGGTGTTCGCTTTTTTTCCCGCTCTGAGCTTTGAAATTGGCGGCAGGGAATTTGTGTATGGGGCACTCGCAACAGGCAAAGTGGGTGTGACGCACATCGACCCGCTCATGCTCATGCTCATTGTGCTCATCTCGTTGCTTGCATTCATTGACATTTTCCTGTACAAGAATCTGCAGCGGCAAATGACCGTTTGCTTTATCGATATCATCATCGGCTTGGCCATGCTGGTAGCCATTGGCATTCAAGTGTTTGTGATTGGCGGCAAGGAAGGCGTGACAATGACTTGGCAGTGGTACCTCATCTTGCCGGTTTTGTCGATCATCTTCTTGATGATGGCCCACAAGAGCATGTCCAATGACAAGAGGACACTGCGCGACTCCGACCGCTTGAGATAAGTCAACGACATCAATATTAACCTTATACGCTTAACCTACTACTATTTCTTAGACGATGGTCTTAGCGATGATTATCATCTTTGTGATCGGCTATGTGCTGATCACATTGGAACATCCTCTTCACATCAACAAAGCAACCTTTGCGCTGCTCACTTGTGGCGTGCTGTGGAGTGTCTTAGCCCTGTGGGGCAATGACCCTCATCTTCACGAGGCAATAGTCACACAGCTGGGCGATGCGTGCGAAATCGTGGTCTTCCTCATTGGTGCCATGACCATTGTGGAGATCATTGATCGATACGGCGGCTTCTCTTTTATCACCGAGAACATTCATGCCAAGAGTAAACGTCACCTGCTCTGGATCATGTGCACCTTGTCTTTTATCATGTCGGCTGTGCTCGATAACATGACGACAACCATCATCATGGTAATGATGTTGAGGCGATTGCTCAGTGACCAGAAGGAGCGCTGGCTCTTTGCCGGCCTTATCGTCATTGCAGCCAACGCTGGTGGCGCATTCTCGCCCATCGGCGATGTGACCACCATCATGCTGTGGATGGACGAGAAGGTATCCTCAGTAGGACTTATTGTCAATCTACTGATACCCAGTATCGTGGCTATGGTCGTCCCTGTATTCATCGCACAATTCTACATCAAGGAAGGGAAGATGCAGACCGTCACCAGAATGTCCGACAAGAATCCCGACCTGCATGACCGCCATCCCCACTTGAGCAAGGCGATGCTCATCATCGGCGTTTCGGGACTGCTGTTTGTGCCGCTGTTCAAGACCCTCACTGGACTTCCTCCCTTCATGGGCATCATGCTCTCGCTGGGCGTGATTTGGGGCATCACCGAGGTGTGGGTGAAGCGCTTCAAGATCGACTCTAAGATGGGTGGGCGCGTGTCGTCGGCCCTGCACACCATCGACATGCCCACCATCCTGTTCTTCCTTGGCATTCTCATGGCTGTGTCGGCTCTATCCGAGGTGGGCGTCCTCAACACTCTCGCCGATGAGATGAACACCAAAATTCACCAGCCTGTGTTGATGACATCGATCATCGGTGTTCTCTCGTCAATTGTTGACAATGTGCCTCTGGTCTCGGCTTGCATCAAGATGTTTGAGAACATGGCTCCTGCCGGAACCACCGACCCCTACCTGTTGACATTTGTCGAGGATGGCCTCTTCTGGCACCTGTTGACATTCTGCGCCGGCGTGGGTGGCTCACTGCTCATCATCGGCTCGGCTGCTGGTGTGGTCGCTATGGGCATCGAGAAGATTCCTTTCTTCTGGTACTTCAAGCGTGTCACACTGCTGGCGTTAGCAGGATATGTGGCTGGCATCATCATCATTTATCTGGAAAGCCTCATGCCGTTCTTCCTGCAGGCGGGCGGATAAACAAGACCATCCACAAGACATGATATATAGGGGAAACTCGATGTTCGAGCCTCCCCTTTTTTGTTTTCGGTATTGTCGTGGATTTAAGCCATCATGGGCGAGAGACCGTTTTCCTGGGGTTAGATATGCGCCAGATGGTGCCCTCGATGAGCGAGCAGTAGATATCTCCCGTGGTGGGATCCAGCTCAAAGCCGTTGACCTCGCTGGAACCCAGGCGGTAGTTGAACACGAGTTGCATCGTGCCAGCATCAACAACGGCCAGCATGCCACGGCGTGAACCGCAGTAGATGTAACCATTATGCTCCAGAATGATGCACGGGGCGTGCTCATAACCGAAGCCCAGGTCAACGACACCCAAGTTTTTATACTCGCCGCCTGTGCTCATGGCGACAAGCGTGCCGTCCATCGTCTTGGCATAGGCCACCTCGCGGGAGTGGTTGAAGCCCAGGCTTTCACGCACCTTGTTGTCGTTCTTCTCGCGCCACACCACAGATCCGGCATGACGGTCAAGTGCTGTCGTGAAGCGATCGGGGGCCACAATAACGACATGCTGGGGCGTCACCACTGGCACGACGTTGCCAGGGCTGTAGAGGTTGGCCGATTTGCCATTATTCCACTGCCAATTGAGGGCTCCCGTGCGGCGGTCAAGCGACCGCAGGTAGGTGTCCCACGCCCCGAAGATGACATCCCCGCCATCGACCACGGGAGCGGCCTGACAGTAGTTATCGATGTCATCATATTGCCACAGCAGGCGATGAAGCTTTACATCCCACGCCTGGAATGTCTTGAAACCACCCTGATAGAGGATGCCGTCCTTCACCACACCATCGGCCACATAGGGGCCACCTGCATCATATTGCCACTTGGGTTTCCCCGACTTCTTGTCAAGCCACACGAGCCGCTTGTCGCTCGTGGGCAAGATGATGTATTTGTCGCTCACTGCCGGGCGTGAGAACAGCATGGCATCGGTCTTGTATTGCCAGCACAACTTGCCCGTCCTCTTGTCCACGGCTTTGCAGTAACCCAGCGAGTTGCCAAAGTACAGGCACTTGCTGTCCACCCCCACACGGGTAAAGATAGAGGCGTTGTCGGCAACGACGCGCTCGATGACAATGTCGTTGGGCAAAACATATTCTTCCTGTACGGGACGGGATGTACTGTAGTCGGTGTTGATGCGGTAGGAGAACATCACCTCGGGGTCTTTTCCTATTGCCTTGTTGAAGACTTTGATCCACTGGCGATCCAGATCGATGTCCATGAGCGTGTAGCCATAGTTTCCGCCGCCCATATCCAATGCCCTAACAATCAATCCGTTGATGCCGTCGGTGTCATAGAGTCTCCAAGCGTGATAGTGGCCACACTGGTGTGTCACCACAGAATATTTCTTGAGAATGTCAACATAGGCGCGATAATTGTCCAGATCATCAAGGATGGGATAGTGGTTGACACTCAGCACGCTCATGCCAGGTTTAACCATTGCTGTCAAGGTGCTGTCCAGCCACAACAAGTCCTCTTGCTTGATGTGGCCATCGCCCATCTTCATGAATGGGCCACAGTTCATGCCCACCACCACCAGATCATCGACAGTGAACACAAACCGGTCGTTGCCCCACAGGTCGTTAAAGGTCTTGCAAGCACTCTGGCTCCAGTTGTTCTCGTGATTGCCGGGCAGAACATACAGTGGATGGGTGATGCCGTCAAGGATGCCTTTCACATTGTGCAATTGCACATCACTGCCCTCGTTGGTCAGGTCACCGGTCATGAGCACAGCATCAACATCAGCAGCATTGATCTCGGCAACGGCCTCACGCAATTTGCCCTCATTGGCGTTACCAGGTGTCACATGCACATCGCTCAAGATGGCCAACTTGACCACCCCACCCTGCATGCCCGCCGACAGTACTATTAGCGTGATGAATAAGGAAAACAGTCTCTTCATTGCTTTTACTTGAATTTTTATTGTTCCAAACAACAAAATTAGTCGAAATAATTGAAAATTGCACTAACTTTGCACGCAAAATGAATCATGAACTGTACATAGCGCGACGCATGAAGCTCGACACAGGGCGGCAGAAGGGTTCTCCGAGCCTCACTGTGGCTCTTGTGGGTATCGTGCTTGCCGTGGTCATCATGATTCTGTCGATTGCCATCGTGATGGGCTTCAAGGACGAGATCTCGGGCAAAATCATGCACCTCGACGCCCACCTCAGGGTCACCAATGCCGCACTGGGCATCAACGACAACTATGCGACTGTTAACGGGCGTGAGGTGCGAGAGGCAATCGCTGACGACGATGCTTTTGGTTCCCTGGTTGAAAGCATCAGCCTTATCGCCGACAGGAGTGCCATCCTCAAGACCGACCAGGACTTCATGGGCATCATCATGCGTGGCGTGGACCAGGGGTATGACTTCAGCTATCTGAACAGCAAGCTTGTCGAGGGACGCACACCTGTAGTGAGCGACACGGCCTCGGCCCAAGAAATTGCGATCTCTAAGGTTGTCGCCGACCGCCTGCAACTGCATGCCGGCGAGAAACTGCTCACCTATTTCATCGACAACACCATCAAGGTTAGGAACCTCACCATCAGTGGCGTGTTTGAGACCGACCTTGAGGCGTTTGACAACGCCTATGTCGTGGGGGACATCGATATCGTGCAGGGGGTGAATGGATGGAATGGCGACACGGGTACACAGGTAGCACTCAACATGAAGAGCACCGACAACCTTGAGGCCGATTGCTATGAGCTCTACACACTGCTTGCGGCCAACACAATTGACAAGGAGAGCCAGAACCTGTTCTTTGTCACCAGCACCCACCAGAACAACATGCCTTTCTTTGCTTGGCTACAGATGCTGGACATGAACGTGGTCATCATTCTCACACTCATGATGATAGTGGCAGCCTTCACACTCATCTCGGCCATGCTCATGATTGTGCTGGAGCGCATCCGCACCATCGGCAACTTCAAGGCCATGGGTGCCACCAACGGCACCATACGCCTCATCTTCATCTATCTCACCGGCAAACTCATCCTCAAGGCCCTGATCATTGGCAACATCATCGGCATCGGCCTGGCATTACTGCAACAGTATGGACACATCGTGCGTCTCGACCCCACGGCCTACTACATGCCCTATGTGCCCATCACGCTAAGCCTGCCCGCACTTGTCTTGCTCAACGTGGGCATCATTGTCGTTTCCTACTTGACACTCCTGGGCGCAAGCCACATCATCTCGACCATCAAGCCCACAGCCACCATGCGCTTTGAGTAACCCCCTCAACTATCCCCTGAGTCCTAAAACGTCAAGTCCCGAAGTGTGTGTGATGCACTTCAGGACTTGAATAAATCATCGTTTGTTGGTGATGGGTCGCAGGTTGCGTTCTTTCAAGTCACCCGAGCGATAGGCGTCGAGCAGTTCCTTTAAGTCATCAATCTGCGATTGCAACTCGATACCGATGTCGGTATCCTTGACGTGCATGCGGTGGTTGGTCAGCTCCACAATGCTGCGCCGTGACTTGATATCCTGTCCCAGGCGCACGGCCTCGTCGATCGACGAGAATGGCTCATGCTGTACAAGTTCAAAACCGCGCGAGTGGTACACCAGCGTGTAGCCAGCGATGCCAGTTTCGGGTTGGTAGGCCTTTGAGAAGCCGCCGTCGATCACCATGAGTTTGCCGCCGGCTTTGATAGGGTTCTCGCCCTTGATGGTCTTGACGGGCACGTGGCCGTTGATGATGTGACGGTGCTCGCCCTCAACGCCAAACTCGTCGAGAATCATGTCCACCACCTGCGGGTTGTCGCGCATGGTGTAATAAGCGCCCTTGACCTCCTTGTGAGTGTCTTTATCGGCGATGAAGTAGCGTTCAAAGGTGGCCATCTTGCTCTTGTCAAAAGCAGGCGAGTCCTTGCCGCACCACAGGTACCACAGGTAGTCGAGGGCAAAAGCGCGCTCCTCGGGATCCTCGCAGCCAAAGTAGGCCTCACGGATGAGCGTGCCGGCACGCTTGAGCAGTGACTTGCCATGGAACTTCTCGCCATTTATCATGACATCCTTCAGGGTACCGTCCTCGTTCAGGGGAATCGAGGCATGATACAGCAGGTTGCCGTTGGCGATGGTATACAGGCAGCCGTTGCGGAACATGCACTTCATGTGCTTGCGCAGCTTCTCGCTCTCGGTGAACGACTGGTGCAACTTGTTGACGATGGATTCTTCCTCGGGTGTGAGCTTGTAGGGGTGCTTGGGATCCACGGTCGGGAAATTGGTGTCTAGCAATTCATATTCAGTACCCTTGATCTTGATGACGCCCTTCTGCAAATCCATCTTGTCAAGCAGCAGGCGATCCTTCATTTCAAAGTCGGGACGGCGCTTGATGGCAGCGGCCTCGAGCTTGAACTGGATGATGCTAATGGCCTTGTGCATCTGGGCGACAAGTTGAGCCGTGCGGGCACGCTCGGGATCCTTGGCACTGCCATCCTTGGGGATAAAGCGCTCACAGGGGTCTCCAGCATAGGTGTCCATGGCAAACGTGGCCAAGGGCAACAGGTTGATGCCGTAACCATCTTCAAGCACACCGTGATTGCCATAGCGCAGGGCGATGCGCAGCACGTTGGCGATGCTGCAATCATTTCCGGCGGCAGCACCCATCCACAGGATGTCGTGGTTGCCCCACTGGATGTCAAAGTTGTGGAAACCGCCCAGGATGTCCATGATCTTGTCGGGGCTGGGACCACGGTCATACACATCGCCCAGGATGTGCAGCATGTCGATGGTCAACTGCTGGATGAGGTTGCACATGGCAATGATAAACTCATCCACGCGGTGTGTCGAGATGATGGTCTTGATGATCACATCGACATAGGCTTGCTTATTGGGGTCGCTGCTGTGCTCGTGCATCAGCTCCTGAATAATGTATGAGAAGTCCTCGGGCAGTGCCTTGTGCACCTTTGAGCGACTATACTTCGACGACACGTTGCGGCACACTTTCACCAGCCGGTTGATGGTGATGAAATACCAATCGTTGAGGTCGTCCTTGTCCTTAATATCTTCCTTGACAAGCTCAAGCTTCTCGGCAGGATAGTAGATGAGGGTGCACAGGTCCTTCTGCTCGCGGGCGCCCAGCGAGTCGTTAAAGATCTCGCCCACCTTGCGCTTGATCGTGCCACTGGCATTGCGCAGCACATGCTGGAAGGCCAGATACTCACCATGCAGGTCGGCCAGGAAGTGCTCGGTACCCTTGGGCAGGTTCAAGATCGCTTCCAGGTTGATGATCTCGGTACTGGCAGTAGCCACATTGGGGAAACTGCGAGAAAGCAGTTTCAGGAAATAGAGGTCTCTTTTTCTTTGTTTCGGTTTCATAGTGTTGCTATAGCTATTAATATTTAAGGTAGTTTTTTCTGTTACTATAGTCCCTATAATAACTATAGGAACTATAGTTATAACGTCAATAGTTAAAATTTATTATCTGAGCTGAGAGATTCTCACCTTTCTGCCCTTGATTTTGGCCTGCTGCAGCCCCTGCAGCGCCTCTTGCACCTGCTGTCGCGGCACTGCGGCCAGGGCATAGTGGTCACGCACGTCAATGCGCCCGATGTCGGCAGCAGCCACGTCGCTGTTGTTGGCGATAAAGCCCACAATGTCACCACGCGACAGCTTCTCCTTCTTCCCAGCCTGGAAGTAGATCGTAGCCATGCGAGGCTGTGGGAAACGCTCGGCTGGATGCAGGGCAAACGGCCCGTCGATGGTCACCCACTCGGGCAAAGCCTCGCCAGGAGCAGTGATGACATAGGCGTTGCCAACAGCATCGACCCGAGCGGTGCGCCCATTGCGATGGATGTAGGTCTGCTCATTCACTGGCAGGTGGTAGTGGATGATGTGCTCCACGGTGTCGATGTCCAGACCACGCGAGGCCAGGTCGGTCGAGACGAGCACATTGTGGCTGCCGTTGTTGAGCATGGCGACAGCTTGCTCGCGCTCGGGCTGCTCAAGGGCGCCATGATACAGGCCAGCATCGATGTGGCACTTGGCAAGGTACTGGTGAATGCGCTCCACGCTCTCGCGATAGTTGGCAAACACGATGGTCTTGCCACCATCCAAGCTGAGCAGCAGCTGCCGCAAGGTATCGAGTTTATCCTTACTGTCGGCAGTAACCTGCCACACGGTAATTCGCTCGGCAGGTTGTGCAGTCGTCTCCAGCACATTGAGGGTGAAGGGATTGTGCAACCTCACATAGTCAGGCACCTCATCCAACACCGTGGCCGAGGCCAGGATGCGGCGGTTCAGATGCGGCATCTGCTTGAGCAACTGGCGCATCTCGTCCTCAAATCCCAGTTCCAGCGATTTGTCCATCTCGTCGAGCACCAGCAGCCGTGTGCCGCGCAGGTCGATGTGGCCACGCTTGTGGTGGTCAAGCAATCGTCCTGGAGTGGCAACGAGTATGTCGGGAGTGACAGCAAGCGATGCTTTCTCGTCGGCAACGGCATGACCACCATAGCAGGCCGTCACCTTGTGACCCGTGGCCAGTGAACGCAGCACACGCTCGGTCTGCAGCACCAGCTCGCGCGATGGCGACAGCACCACAGCCTGCAGTTGCTGCATCGGTGGTTTCAAGGCCTGCAGCAGGCACATGGCAAATGCCAATGTCTTGCCCGTTCCCGTGGGTGAATAGAGCACCAGGTCTCCCCCGCCCCGTTTCCACATGTCCAGCGCACTGCGCTGCATCTCGTTCAGCGCCTCGATGCCCATGCGATCACGCACAGCCTGCAATATATCCTTCTCCTTCATGCCACAAAATTACACCAAAATCCTCAACTCACAAACATTAACCACATTGCTGTGACCACTTCACACAAATTGCCACATTATCTCCAAAACAGATTAGTCTCCTAAAAGTCAAATAGTTACTCAAATCATTCGTAACCCTTCATGCAAAAAGAGCATGAATTCAGATAACAAAAAGACAAGTCCGTTATCTTGCTTTTCGCCACTTTTCTATAATTTTGCAAAAAAACAAGACTCAAAACTACACATAATAAATAGGTATGGCAAAGTTTTTTATTGTTGCGTTGACCGTGATGGCCGTGATGCAAGGCTATGTAATGTGGCACGTGTGGCGTGTGCTGCCTTTCTCGACAACCGTCAAGGTGCTCATCATGCTGCTGATGCTTGCGGCACTGGCCTGCATGGTGCTACAGTTCAAGAGCGACGGCGTGCCGTTAGGCATGGCCACAGCGATGTATGAGATCGGCAACTCGTGGCTCATTATCGCCTTCTACCTGCTCATGGCATTCCTGTTGCTTGACATCGGGCGGCTGGTGCATCTGGTCCCCGCCTCGTGGCTCAAAGGCAATGCCGTCACCACAGCAGTACTCACGGGTGTGATGGTCACCACCTTCATTGCCGGCAACCTACATTATAATAATAAGCAGCGCCAGGAGATCAACCTCACGACCGACAAGCCACTGCCACGTCCGTTGAAGATCGTCATGCTGAGCGACCTGCATGCGGGTTATCACAATCGCCGTGCCGAGGTGGGCCGCTGGGTGGAAATGATCAACCAAGAGAAGCCCGACCTGATCCTCATTGCCGGAGACTTGATCGACGGCAAAATGCGCCCCTTGCTGGCACAGGGTACCCATGAGGAGCTGCAGAGATTAGCGGCACCCACAATCGCATGCCTTGGCAACCATGAGTACATCACGGGCATCGACCAGTCCATTGGGCTAATTGAGCAGACAGGCATCCGTCTGCTGCGTGACGACACCTTAACCCTCGATCAAGTGACCATTGTGGGGCGCGACGACCGCAGCAACCGTGGTCGCAAGAGCGTGGCGCAACTCATGCATGGTATTGATCACAACAACTACATCATCATGCTCGACCATCAGCCCTATCACCTCGAGGAAGCTGAACAGAACGGTGTGGACCTGCAGCTGAGCGGTCACACCCACCGCGGACAGGTGTGGCCATTAAATTGGGTGACACGTGCGATGTATAAGTGCGACTATGGGCAGTACCGCCGCGGCAAAACTGACTATTATGTGAGCTCGGGCATCGGCATCTGGGGTGGCAAGTTCCGCATCGGAACCGACTCGGAGTATGCCGTCATCACAGTTTCGCCCACTTCCGCTGAAACCAAACCACTAAAATAGCAACAAACACACTAAAAAACAGCTGTTTAACAATAACACGCAAGTGGATATTCAGCATGCTGATTGGGTAGTGTAAGAAATCATCGCAACGGAAAAAACGAAAAAAAGTTGAAAAAAATCACTTTTTTTCTTGCGGGTAACAAAAAAAGCATTACCTTTGCACCGCATTTAGGAATTGTCCTGTGGTGTAATGGTAGCACATCGGATTCTGGTTCCGCTTGCGAGGGTTCGAATCCTTCCAGGACAACAAAAGAAGTGACCCTTAAACAAGGTCACTTTCTTGTGTAAAATAACTTATTTTTTAAATTTAAACTGTTTTATTTTATGGCAACAAAGATCAGATTGCAACGCCACGGTCACAAGGACTATGCGTTCTATCCCATTGTTATTGCCGATAGCAGGGCACCACGAGATGGTAGATTTATTGAGAGGATTGGTTCTTATAACCCCAACACTAATCCTGCTACCATCAGTTTGAATTTCGAACGTGCACTCTATTGGGTCAACGTAGGTGCAATTCCCACCGACACTGTACGCAACATTCTCTCACGCGAGGGTGTGATGCTGATGAAGCACCTCCAGGGCGGCGTCAAGAAGGGCGCCTTCACCGAGGAAGAGGCTCAGAAGCGTTTCGAGGCCTGGAAGGCCCAGAAGCAGGCTAAGCTCGACGCTATCCGCAACAAGGAGCGCGACGACAAGAAGGCTGCCGACAAGAAGACCATCGCCGAGGAGGCCAAGAAGAACGAGGCCAAGGCCGAAGCCGTAGCCAAGAAGAAAGCCGAGATCGCTGCCGCTAAGGCCGCTGCCGAGGCCGAGGCTGCCAAGGCCGCTCAAGAGGCTGCTGCTGCCGAGGAAGCTCCCGCCGCTGAGGCTCCTGCCGAGGAAGCTCCCGCTGCCGAGGCTTGATAAAAAGACCGAGTTCTTTTTAACAACCCACAAGACACTGGCTCCCCATCCACAAGGTTGAGGGCCAGTGTTTTTTTTACCAAAGTTGGTCATGAGGTAATTGCCGACAAAAGAGAAAAAAGTGTTACCTTTGCAGCCACTATTCAACATTAACAACACAATAGAATCATGGCAAAGAAAGCTTTATTGATGATTTTAGACGGTTGGGGCGAAGGTCCCAAGGGTCACAGCAACGCAATCTACAGTACACCCACTCCATATCTCGACTTCCTGCGCGCAGCCTATCCCCACAGCACCCTCAAGGCCTGTGGCGAGGATGTGGGTCTGCCCAACGGACAGATGGGCAATAGCGAGGTTGGGCACTTGAACATCGGCGGTGGCCGCGTCGTCTATCAGGATCTTGTGAAGATCAACAAGAGCATCGAGGACGGCACAATCATGCAAAATCCCGAGATAATCGGTGCTTATACCTATGCCCGCGAGCATGGCAAGGCCCTGCACATCATGGGACTGACCAGCACCGGCGGTGTACACAGCTCGCAACAGCACTTGATGGCCCTGTGCGACATCGCCAAAGAGTATGGGCTGGAAAAGGTTTTCGTCCACTGCTTCATGGACGGCCGTGACACCGACCCCGAGAGCGGCAAGGGCTTCGTCGGCCAGGTCATTGAGCACTGCAAGCACAGCGCAGGCACCGTGGCCACAGTCATTGGTCGCTACTATGCCATGGACCGCAACAACAACTGGGACCGCATCAAGGTAGCCTATGACATGCTCACCCAGGGCAAGGGCAAGCCAAGCGACGATATGGTGCGCGCCATTCAGGAATCCTATGACGAGGGAGTGACCGACGAGTTCATCAAACCCATCGTCAACAGCACGGTGGATGGCCGCATTCAAGAAGGCGACGTGGTGATTTTCTTCAACTTCCGCAACGACCGCGCCAAGCAGATCACCATCGCCCTGACCCAAGAAGACAAGCCCGAGGACGGCATGCACGTCATCCAGGGACTGCAGTATTACTGCATGACCCCCTATGACCCCACCTTCAAAGGACTGCATGTACTGTTCCCCAAGGAGAACATTGACAACACGCTGTCGGAATACCTCTCATCGGTAGGCAAACGCCAATTGCACATCGCCGAGACCGAAAAGTATGCCCACGTGACCTTCTTCTTCAGCGGCGGCAGGGAGCAGCCCTTTGAGAACGAGGACCGCATCCTTGTTCCCTCGCCCGACGTGGCCACCTATGATCTGAAGCCCGAGATGAGCGCCTTTGAGGTGCGCGATAAGCTGGTGGCAGCCATCCGCGAGGACAAGTATGACTTCATCGTCGTCAACTATGCCAACGGCGACATGGTGGGCCACACTGGCGTGTATGATGCCATCACTCAGGCCGTCAAGGCTGTTGACCGTTGCGTGCACGACACCGTTGAGGCTGCTCGCGCTACAGGATATGAGGTAATCATCATCGCCGACCACGGCAATGCCGATCATGCCATCAACAGCGACGGCTCGCCCAACACAGCCCACTCGCTGAACCCCGTTCCCATCATCTATGTCACCGAGGATCCCGAGCTGATCATCAACACCGGTCGCCTGGCCGACGTGGCACCCAGCATCCTGCAGATCATGGGCCTGCCTCAGCCTCAGGAGATGACAGGTCATGGACTGATCGACACGACCAAATAACGGCAGCCGGCCAACACCAAACAGGAAAAGCAAGAGTCAGGCCTCAACACAACGAAGTCTGACTCTTACTTTTTCTCTTAATCGTCGAAATCACTAACCTTTCAGTATCATTTCGAGGAGTAAGACCACATCAGCAATATCGACATAGCGATCTCCATTAAAATCGGCCATTGGCATAGACACATTCTCGTCACTGTCAAGGATACAACTAATGATCATCACCACATCGGCGACATCAACTACTCCATCGTTGTTGACATCACCTTTCAGAATCTTAGTGTACTTGAGCACAAGCAGCATACCCTCAAAGGCATCGATTTTTCCATTGGAGCCGAATTGACTGTGATGACTGCCCATGGTGAAAGCGTCTTTCCTTGCAGTCTTTTCTATAATACGGTTAATGTCGGCAACCGAAAGATTGGGGTTGGCCTGCAACCACAACGCAATGATGCCAGCAACAGTGGGGGCTGCCATCGATGTTCCACTCATTGCACCCCAGTAGCTGCCATTTTCTGCCATGACCGTAGCAACATTGCCACGCGCGAAATAGGAGTAACGACTGCCTGCTGCCACGACGTTGATGCCAGGAGCACACACTGTGGGTAAAGCCCGCCCGGTGGGGCCAGATCCAGCAGATTGATAACTTGAGAAATAGGCGATGTCGCCAACGGTTACGGTGTTATCGGTGATAATGCTGTTTTGGTGCAATGAATAATAACTGTTGCGTGCGGCATAGGCACCCGCCGAGATAGTTGAATCACCAGTGGCATAGGTTCCGATGCAACATGAATCGCTGGGTGTGGCATAAAAACCCTTCACATATTTTCCCGAAGTGTCAACGACCCCACCATGGTAGGCCGAAAGCCCTGATCCAGAATTGCATACCCAGGCATCGATCTCAACATTGACTTGCTTGCGAGGATAGATACTCATTCCCAACGCATAACGACCATATTTGATGCCATTCAGGGTTGTGTATTCCTTATTCAGCAAGTTGTGAATCGAGACCTCCAAGTGGTATTTTCCATAGGAAGAACCAGTAATTCCCTCAACATAACCTATTGTATCTCGGCTGGCATCAAACGTGAAAAAATCACCAATATCATCGGTGGTAACTACCTGCTTGGAATAATACTGGTCGGACTGCCACACAATCTTCCCCGAGAACTGATCCAGGACATGAAACCTGTAATACAATGGCAAAGAAGTCTTTCTCATCCAAATATCGGCCAGCACACCGTAATAGTAATAACTCGAGTCGGCAGTTGACGACGAGCGATATTTAAAGAGGAGATTCAATGGTTTATCGGGAGAGGCAAGCTGGTGGGAATAAGCTATGCGACCAGCATTATTGCCTGCCGCGATCACAAAGATGCGGCCCGGACCACTGATCTGCCTAACGGCCTTGGACAGGTAATCCAGCCCATCACATGGGCCATAAGGTGTACTCACACTCAAGCTCATCACACAGGGTTTACCGACACTGTCGGCATAGCTATCGATGTAGCGGATGCAATTGGTCACCTCCACTGCCGACATGCTACCATCCAAGACACTCACCGAGCACAGAACAATCTCGGCACCAGGAGCCATACCGCCATATCCATTCACGTGAGTTCCAGCAGCGATGCTTGCCGTGTGAGTTCCATGTGTGCCGCTGGCGTTATCACTCGTGAGACCATAGATTTCATTTCCCATAAACACCGAGCCAGGCAAACTGATCGTCTTGTTGTATCTTGCAGGATGTCCATTCTTAACTGTTGTGCTATACACTCGGCTGATACGGGTAACCGACGGGTCATCATTGCGCCTGAAGGCAAGATGCTGGTAATCAAAACCCGTATCGATAATCCCCACAATAACCCCTGAGCCATCATAGGCAAAAGGGAGACCGTTCATGATGCCATTGTGCAGCCGATAGACACGGGTGTCACGCATTGTAGAATCGGTACAAATATTAACACGCCGGCTGACTTCCACATCACTGACACCATACATGCGTGAGACCATCTCCAAGCCGTCGACGGGAACCTGGGCGGTAATAAAGCCGTCAAAGACACAGTTGACAATCACACCCGCCTGTTCTAAAGCCTTAATCACCCCTTGATCATCAATTGCAATAAACGCATCGACAACCTCACGGCCATCAATGTTGCGCGATGGCGCATAACGGTACATATCAGAATTATATTGAGGATTGGCATGATCACAATGCAGCCTCATCTCCCGTTCTCGCAGGAACTGCGGCACCGAAGCAGGCATTAACTGCTGCGCGGCGCAGCCAAGCGACAAGAGCAGAGCACCAGCCAACAACAATATATGTTCTTTTTCAAGCATTCTGGTCATCATAATAATTCATACAGATTCATTTTCTTGAAATACATAACATTAGACAGCAGAAAGAATCATTCCGATGCCAGCTGTCAAATCACAGACATCTATCACACCATCCTCGTTGATATCGGCAACATCAACATTAAAGTTCTCAATTTGATTTCCCAGGATATGTGATATGATCAATGTTATATCAACAACATCAAGGATACCATCGCTGTTCACATCGCCCAACACAGGCTCGGCGGGCATGCGGTCAAGGATGTATCGGATGCCGGCCATCGCATCAATCTTGCCATTGGGGCCATATCGCACATATTGTGACTCATGCATTGTGAACTCATCCTTGATAGCCGTGTGTGCTATAATATCCTTGATATTTCCAGGTGACAACTGTGGATTGACCTGTAACCATTGGGCAATAATACCAGCCACAGTGGGGGCAGCCATCGATGTTCCACTCATCGCGCCCCATGGACAACCGTCCACGTTCATCACCACTTGACGGTAAAGAGGGTTTCCGAAATAGGAATATCTACTACCAGCCGACACCACATCATAGCCAGGAGCACAAACCGTTGGCAGGGCGGCTCCTGTAGGTCCAAATCCTGGAGCTTGATAGGAAGTGAAATAGACGAACTGTCCAATTATGCCAGAATCATGAACAGTGTCGGGATAGTTCATGGGAAGATAGGAGTTACGAGCCACAAAGGCTCCTGCCGAAATCACCGAGTCGTGCACGGCATAGGTGGAAATGGAGACATTGTTATTAGGGCGTGAATAATACTGCTGCACTTCCCTGACTGTGGTATCACCATTTTCATCAACGTCATCGAAATACACGACACTGGGCGGGAACACACTGTTGCCAATACATGTCCACATGTCCACATAACAACTGTCGGTGAGTCGAGGATAAAGCAGCTTGGGGGGATAAATGGAAATGCCTATCTGGTATCGCGACGAGATCACCCCAGCAGAATCTACCGAGTAGGATTTATTTTTGAGATTATAAAGATTGGTATTGGCCTCATATTTACCACTCAAGGTGTTCTGGGAAATGAAGGCATACATGTAAGCGTCATTGCTCACACTGGTATCGGGCTCAAAATAATCCTTGACCTCGGTCCAGTCCACCCGTCCATATAGAGAAATGAGATTGGATTCCCACACGATGCGTTGAGTCATCTTGTCATAGACATGAAAAGCCAAGACTGGCCGTTGATTCACTTCACGCACCCAGATGTCATTGCTAAGAGTGGGATAGTAATAGGACTTATCGGCATCATCGTTAATTCCTACGTTATCATAACCTAACAGAAAACTGAAGGGCTTACTCAGTGTCGATGGGCCACCTGTATATTGATTAGTATAGCCTGTATTACCTGCCGAAATCACAAAGATGCGCCCAGGGCCTGTCTTCCTGGCCAGTATCCTGGATATTCTGTCTTTGCCATCGTGAGCACCATTAAGAGTGCTGATACTTAAACTGATCACACAGGGTTTATTAACGCTATCGGCATAGGTGTAGATGTACTGAATACAGTTAGCCACGTCTACCTCGCTGACCATCATATTAAGATTGCGGCACACGCACAGGACGATATCAGCATTAGGAGCCATGCCACCATATCCGTTGACATGCATTCCGGCAGCAATACTCGCCGTGTGAGTGCCATGAGTACCAGTGCCATCACACAGTAGTGTATCAATCTGCTCTCCCATAAAGACACGTCCAGGCAAGGTGGAATTGGGTGTCACCACAGGATGAGCTGTAGAATCAAGCAAATCATATACTCGCACGATGCGTGTTTTGCTGTGATCATCGGCTCGGCGGAAAGCCAAATGCTGGAAATCAAAACCAGCATCAATCACACCAACAATCACCCCAGATCCATCATAGTTATGCCGCAGTCCGTTTTGAACACCATTGATGACCTGACCGGCATGTGTCACACTGAGTGTTGAATCGGTACACAAGTCCACAAGTTTACTGATTTCAACATTGCGTATTCCAGGAACAGCTGAAATTTTATCCAGCGCATCAACAGGAATCTGTGCTGTAGCAAAATCATCAAAAATGCTATTGACTTTAACACCCAGTGCATCGAGGCCACTCAATGCGACAGGGTTATCAAAGTCGATAAAAGCGTCGACCACCTCCACGCCATTCACACACTTGGGCAAAGCAAATGTGGGTTTGAAGGCCGACTGCGCAACTGGGCGGCTATTGTCTATCAAATTACGCAACACCCGTTGTTCTTCAAAAAAGCGCTGGATTCCGCTGGGCATTACATTATAAAGTTGGGCCGACGTTGCTAATAAAGCCACCAGGGCTAACACAAGCAATAAAATTCTTTTCATTCCTTTTTATAAATATAGTTTTTCAATTTGCAAAAATAATGAAATATTTTTGATCTATTCTAAAAGATCATATCATTCTGACAAGCTGGGAGTCATCATGAAAACCAGGACTTACTGAGCAAGGATTATCTCAATAATCGCCGTCACATCAGCTACATCCAAACTGCCATCGACAACGACATCGGCATTGAGCTCATTCAACGATGCCACTTGTCCACCCAGGATAACCGTGATCAAGGCAGTGACATCACTGACATCCACCACGCCATCATCATTCACATCGCCCAAGTTAATAACAGCCTCTTGCTCGATGACCTCGAGTTTAAAATTGAGGCTATACAGGTCAAATGTGACCAGATATTGGCTACCGTCACCAGCGAAGTAATAAGAATAACTGTTGTTTCGCTTGGCCGTAGTATAATTCACTCCCACATTGACTGTTGTTGTAGCCGACGGCCCAAAACGATAGGTGCTGTTAAACACATCCCAATCATCATTCCACTCGTCAGGATTACCATCGGCAAATGTGAAATAGATGGGAGCAGCGACCGTAATAGTGTCCACATAGATTCCGTTGCCCAAATGATACATCTCACCCATGGGTTGGGTCAAGCTCCAATTGCCCTCACCTCCCACGATAAAGATGCTCGTGGTGTCGGCGGGCTCCACGGGTTCATCGGTACTGCCTTCCATGAATGTCGTGGCAGCAAACAAGGCATTCATCACCCGGCCAGTTGCATTGTCCCACCAACCACAATTGTACCAACTGGAAGTAACACTGTTGGTGTAATTGATACCATACTCATTGGCTTCAGGGAACCACCAGTACAGGCCGTTGACGCGGCTATGTGCATTGAGCGTTTGAACCAGATCCTGACAGAAAGACGCTTGACCCGACGGCGTCGCGGGCCAGATGGATTGTAGGTCGTAGCTTGCATCACTTGGGTAATAGGCATGTGGATATCCTGTTTCAACAATCTGGATCAATTTGGTGGGATAGGTCTCCTCAAGAGTATTGAGCAGTTCATTGAGAACGGTGAGATCACCATGCCAATATGGATAATAGCTCAATCCAATGATGTCATAGTCGTTTGTGTAACCCTTAAGCGTGTTGTAAAAGGACGTGACATTAGAAACACGGCCCATCTCGGTGTGAACGATGATTTTGGCCTGCGGGCACACTTCCCGTGAAGCTTTGATGCCTTGCTTGAGATAGTTGGCAAAAGTCGCAAACGATCCAGAACCATAGTTAGCACCCGAGGGATAACAATAACCAGTAGGCCACATCATGCCATAGGTCACCTCGTTACCCACCTGTATGAAGTCGGGCGTTGCTCCTGCAGCGACCATCGCATTAAGCACTCGTCGAGTGTAGCTATAGACACTGTCGGCAAGTGAACTTGTCACTGTCCATGACGAGGGTGTGGAGTGCTGCCCTGGATCGGTCCAAGTGTCGCTATAATGAATGTCTAGCATCAAACTGAGACCAGCATCCTTAATGCGCTTTCCCAATGCTTTGACATAGGGCAGATCCTGACACACGCCCTCGCGCTGATCCTCGGTTCCAGCCTTGGATGGGTCGACAAAGAGCCTTAGACGCATTGAATTCATACCCTCGGTGTTGAGATAACTGAGCATATCGGTTATTCTGGTGCCGTTTTGGTTATAATAGACAGCACCATGCTCCTCATATTTGGTCAACAATGAGATATCACCACCCACATATTTCTTGATGGCGCCGGCGGTCAAGCTCAACAAAAGCAAGAGCAGCGTAAAGCATATTTTTTTAGCCATTTTTATATATAATTATAGTTGTTTTGTAATAATTCAATAGATAGCCAAAATCATGCATGCAATATTTTGTATACCAATTCCTTGAGAAGTGCATACTGATCTTGACGAGAAGCAATTCCCTTGCTGCGGGTGTCACACTCACGCAGATAACCAATGATATTGACGAGCGAGCGTGTATTGTACATACGCGTCGCCTCGATAAACTTGCCTGCACGGAAGGGACTGCGCGTGCCCACGACAGCCATCACAGCTTCGGGAGACTTATCACGCGAGGTGGCTGCAAGCAACACATTGGAAAAGAAAGAGAATAACATCGCCACGCTAATCATTGTGGGGTTATTCTTGGGATTGCGCTCAAAATAGTCAACAATGCGGAATGCTTTAGCTGCATTGCGGTTGGAAAGAGCTTCCTCGAGTTCAAAATTATTAAAATCCTTGCTGATGCCAATGTTACGCTCAATCAGCTCAGGTGTAATACTTTTATCCGGAGCCAATAGTGATAACTTATCCAGCTCGCTAAACAAGCGCGCTATGTCGGTTCCGATGTGGTCGGCCAGCATCACAGTTGCCTTGTAATCAATATTGCAGTCGATCGACAAAGCATAACTTGCAATCAAAGCATTGAGGTCACGGCCTTCCCTGACTTTATTGGAATCCAAAACTGCGCAGGACTTGTTGGCCTTGAGCGCATCGGCAAAAGGCTTGCTCTTGAGTTTCTCACCCTTGATACAAATAACGAGGATAGTCGACGGCAACGGTTTCTCGGCATAGGAGGCAAAGAGATCAAAATCATTCTTGTGTCCTGGCTGCTTGGGGATAAGTTGTGCTTCTCGCACAACCACAACCTTGTACTGAGAAAAGGCCGGATACTGGCGGCAAACACTGATGACTTCCCTCACATTAGCCGTGTTGCCATAAAACAACGACAAGTTGAAGTCACGTTGATCCTCGGTTAGGGCACTATCGATGATGAGTTGCTGCAATCGGTCAATATAATAAGGCTCTTCGCCCTGCAGGACGTAGATGTTCCTGAATGTTCCATTCTTGATTTCTTTGTTCAGGGCGGTGAAGGTAACCGATTCTCTTTTAACAGCCATAGCGCATCAACTGATTGGAGATGCAAAGATAGTGAAAATAACTCCAACTGTAAACATTATGTAGCAAAATATTGTCTTGACAAGCAATTTTCATTACTTTTGCAAGAAAAACAAAACCTTGAAGTTGATGACAACAATAATGATGAAGAAAACATTGTTGACAATAATTGGTGTGTGCGTCATGGCCCTGTGCTCATCTGCTGCAACTATAGCGGATTTAAGGGAGCCTGATGTGACGGGATTAAATGTCACCGATCAGGAGAAGGCGGCATTGAAGTTTCTTTATACCTACATGCCCCTCGCCGATGTGACAGACTACAGCGTTCAATTTCACCTGGATAATGTGCGTGCCACACTTGAGGCACAGCGCCAGATGCCATGGGGCAAGACGGTGCCAGAGCTGCTTTTCAAGCACTTTGTACTGCCGTTGCGCGTCAATAAGGAGGCACTTGACATGTCCAGACCCGTTTTTTTTCGAGAGCTCAAAGAACGTGTCAAAGGGATGAGCATGGAAGAAGCAATCCTTGAAGTGAACCACTGGTGCCATGAGCATGTCACCTATCAACCAAGCGACGCGCGCACACTATCTCCCATGGCATGCATGAAAACGGCCAAGGGGCGCTGTGGAGAAGAATCCACCTTCACTGTAGCCGCCTTGCGCTCAATCGGCATCCCAGCCCGTCAGGTCTACACCCCACGCTGGGCTCACACCGATGACAATCATGCATGGGTTGAGGCTTGGGCCGACGGAAAGTGGCACTTCATGGGGGCATGTGAGCCCGAAGCCGTCCTTGATCTGGGATGGTTTAACGCTCCTGCATCAAGAGCATTACTGATGCACACCCGAGCCTTTGGCGACTATAACGGCCCCGAAGAAGTCATGAGCCGTACCCGCAACTACACCGAAATCAACCTGATTGGCAACTATGCCCCGACAGCGACGGCCCAAATAACCGTAGTGGACATGAACGGGAATCCAGTGAACGAGGCACGCGTGGAATTCCGCATCTATAACTATGGAGAGTTCTACCCAGCAGCTGTGAAGTTTAGCGACAAGAATGGACGCGCTTCACTCACAGCAGGTCGCGGCGATATGCTTGTGTGGGCCAGCAAGGATGGATGGTATGGCTATCGCAAAGTGTCGTTTGGCAAAGATAAAAAGCTTGAGGTTCGTCTCAACCATAGCAATAGGTTGACAAGTAGTCCGACCTATGAGACTTTTGACATCACACCTCCAGCCGAGCGCCCCATCACCCCGACGGTCACCCCTCAGCAGGCTATCGAGAACAAGATTCGTTTTGCCCAGGAGGATTCGATCCGCAAATCCTACGAGGCCACATTTGTCAGCAAAGAGACAGCCCAGCAACTCTCCCCCACAGTTGCCCCTTACCTTGTCAAGGCCCGTGGCAATTGGAAAACTATCCTTGATTTTGCCAACAGCCACACCGACAATCCATCACGAGTAGTTGACATCCTCGATGGACTAAATGACAAGGACATGTGTGACATCACCACAGCTGTGCTTAATGATGCGTTCATCGCGCGCAGCAACCAAGTCTCTCAACGCGTTGAATATGAAATGATCACAGCACCCTTCAAGGTTGCACTGCAAGATGCATTTGATGCAACAACCGCACAGCAATTCCGCAACGACCCCTCAAAACTTGTCGGCTGGATCAGAGACAACATTGCATTGCACCCCGAGGAGAATGCCCTCCACATCGCACAAACTCCCATGGGTGTGTGGAACTCACGTGTCACCGATGAGAGAGGAAGAGACATCTTCTTTGTTGACCTGGCTCGTGCCCTTGACATTGAATCTCGCATGGATCCCATAACCGGCAAGATTCAGTATCGCACTGGTGGCGAGTGGCAAGATGTGAACTTTGAAACCGAACAGCAACAGAATGCCCACACTGGCACATTAAAGCTCCGCTACACCCCCACCCCACAGCTGGATGACCCGAAGTATTATCATCATTTCTCGCTATCCCGCATCATGGACGACGGCACAACAAGGTTGCTCAACTATGACGAGGGTGACTCTGGATTGGAACAAGGCTCATCGTGGAGCAACACGTTCCAGAACGGCACCCAACTTGATGCCGGCACCTACATGCTCACCAGCGGTACACGAGCTGCCAGCGGCAAAGTGCTTGTCGCCAATCGCACCTTCAGCATCAAGCCAGGTGAAACTACAACCATCAACCTCACCATACGCCAGAGTGACGATATCGTGACCGTGATTGGGAACTTCGATTCCGAATCCAAGTTCACACTCCTTGACGCTGACCTAAAACCAGTTGCTGGTGATGCCGTGAGCATCTTGTCACAGACAGGACGCGGTTTCTACATTGTTGGTCTGTTAGGCGTTGGGCAAGAGCCCACCAACCATGCCATGCGCGACATCTCTCAAATGTCGGAGGTCCTTGACAAGTGGGGACGCCCTATCGTCTTGCTGTTTGAGAACGAGCGTGAAGCGAAGATGTATCGCCAGGAGCATTATGGCACACTGCCGCGCAATATCATCTATGGCATCGATCAGCATGGTGCCATCGGCCAGCAGATTGCCCAACAGATGAAGTTGCAAAGCACGTCACAAATGCCGATTTTCATCCTGGCCGACACCTTTAACCGTGTGATGTTCTGCACACAAGGCTACACCATCGGCCTGGGCGAACAGTTCGTCAAGGTCATCAACAACTTAGACAAATAAACCAATCCTAACCGATTTAATGCCATCAAAATGGGAAAGATCAATTTCACCGAAATCTTGAGTGCGACACTGGTGTTGCTCAGTATCATCGACATTGTGGGATCCATACCCATCATCCTGCAATTGAGAGAAAAAGGGAAACATGTTGATGCCACCAAGGCAACCATCTACTCAACCATTCTGATGGTGGGTTTCTATTATGGAGGCTATTGGCTGCTCCGCATTTTTAACTGTACGATCAATTCCTTTGCTACAGCAGGTGGTTTCCTGATGTTCTTGATGGCGTTGGAGATGATTCTGGATGTAGAAATCTTTAAAAACAACACACCCAACAAGGGTGCGACAATGGTTCCCATGGTTTTCCCGTTGATTGCTGGAGCAGGAGTGCTGACAACACTCATCTCACTGAAGGCGATGTATGCCGACATCAACATCTTCATCGGCCTGGCCATCAACATGATGTGGGTATATATCGTCATCAAGAGCACCGACAGAATCAAGAAACTATTGGGAGAGGGCGGCATGATGTTTTCCCGCAAGTTTTTTGGAATAATCCTCTTAGCGATGAGTGTTAAAATGCTGACCGAGAACATCGCCTTATTGTTTTGAAAAGCTATAGATTAGACCACAAATAATTGATGGCCGAGCGTTGAGGTGCTCGGCCATCAATTTTTATAGCATGTAACGGGATTTCCGCTTACTGCAACATCATTTCCAGATGGGTGCGCTCTCGTTCCAGCATCGGTCGAGAGCTGTTACGGCATATTGCCAATTACCCTTGCCGCCGTCGGGCAGGACAAAGGTGGTCGAATTACCAATAATAGCAAGAATATTGGCCGGATTATCAAGAGGGGCTTTCTTGCCCTTGGGAAAACGGTAGATGACATATCGCACGGCCTGCTGCATGGGGGCGTCGGTGCGATGCGCTCTCCACACGAGACTCTTCTTGCCCCCAACCTTCTTGATTTTGAGGTCATCGATGTGATGTGGTGCCTCATTGTCGATCCAAGTGTAAGCAGGAATTAGCGCCGGATAACGCATCTGCTTGCTGGATAACGAGTCGAGAACGCCCTTGAAATTGCTTGTAATAGAGTATCCGGGCCACCATGTGATGCCATGCACATCATTCATGCCACGCTGCAAGCGCAGTTTGTGGTCCAGCTGCGTGGGGTTGCTCGTGTCACCACCCTCATCGGCAATATCCTGATGGGTCATCACATTGTTGACCGCTTGACCATAGTACATGTGCCTGCCATTGGCATGCTCATTCCACCAGTGCATGAGCACAAGATCGCTGGCAGCCTTGTGCTCAAGTTCCCAATAGAGTTGCGGAACCATGTAGTCCACCCATCCCTCGGCTGTCCACTTGGGACAATCGGCATATAGTGCATCATAACATTGCAAGCCATTGGTCTGGCTGCCATCGGGGTCACTGGCCTTGTTACGCCAGATGCCAAAGGGGCTGATGCCAAAACGAACCCATGGTTTCACCTCGCTGATAGTCTTGTGCAATTGCTCAATGAGCAAGTCCACATTGTGCCGCCGCCAATCATTTTTGTCCCATCCCAGCCCATAGGCATTATAGGATGCTGTGTCGGGAAATTCGGCCCCGGCCACGGGATAAGGGTAAAAATAATCGTCCATGTGGATCGCATCTATATCATAACGATTGAGAATATCCCTGACCACATCGTCAATGAAATCACGGCACTGGGGCAAGCCTGGATCAAAATAAATCTTTCCATCGGCATACTTGAGGAACCATTCGGGATGCTCATAGTAGATGTGACCTGGAGCAGGCTTGTCCTGCTCACTGCTGGTCACACGATAGGGATTTATCCAGGCATGAAGCTCCATGCCACGGCCATGTGTCTGCTCGATCATAAACTGCAAGGGATCCCACAACGGTTGTGGAGCTTTGCCCGGCTCACCGGTAAGCCATCGAGTCCAGGGTTCCAAGTCAGAGGGATAAGCGGCATCGGCCTGCGGGCGTATCTGCCAAATGACTGCATTACAATTTGCTTGCTGCAAGAGGTCGAGCTGCTGGATCAGGTAGTCGCGCATCTGCTGTGGATTCATCTGGGCATACTGCTTTTGACCAATGATGTGCATCCAAGCTCCACGGAACTCATGCTTGGGCAGCGGTGGCTGCGCATTGGGCTGATCCTGTGCCGTTGCACAACTAATGAATGCGACGACCGAGATCAACAAAAACAAAATACGTTTCATTATGGTTATGTTAATTAGAATTACACAAAATGGTGGCAAGACTATTTAGTCTTCCTCCTCTGGTGTGGGAACCCACACATATGCGCCCAAATCGATGGCACCACGAGCAAGGCGGTCATTGCCATAACGATCATATCGAGCCTCGTTGGGGCACAGGTCAGGATTGCCCTTCCCAATTGCATCACTCTCATTGCCCAAGCGGTAATCAAACAGATAATCCTCCCTTACCGTTAAGAACTTGGGATCACCCTCCCAGATACAATTGATAAAATGAGCATCATTATCGCCTTTATTCTTGAAAAGGCAATATCGCATGTAGACATTAAAGTCATCCAACTTGCCCTCATTGAGCTCACTTGACATGCCATAGAGAATGCAGTTGTCAAACAGTCCCCTGATCTTGCCAATGGTACCATTGCTATATTCCACATCAAAAACATTAACGATGGGGAAAGAAGGCACGACAAACAGATAATTGTTGGTAAATGTACACTGGCTCATCATCACTTTTCCGCCAGCAAAATAGGCAACTTCCTGGGCGGCATCACTGAATTCGGTGCCAATGGCCTGCACATAACATGTAGCCGTAGCCAAACAGGTTGAAGCCGAATTGGTTAGGACACAATTCACAAGTTTCAAGGCGCATTGCGTTGTGTCATAGGCACTGCAATGCATTCCAATCGAACTGCCCTTCATGATGACGTGCTTCAACACATTACCCATCGTGGGCGGTGTGAAAATGATGCCACCCCATTGACCCGACATCACGTCAAAGCTGGTTGACCCCACCACACGGTCAAGGCGGTCGCCACGGAAGGTGATTGGCTCCTCGGCTGTGCCATTGGCGAGCATCCTGCCAGCACATCGCATCGCGGCTTTATCATGAAATAGCAATGTCGCTCCAGCATCGATTGTCAATGTGGCGCGTTGAGAAACAAACATCGTGTCGTAGATGAGATAGGGCTTGGCCGCGGTGAAGCGGGTGTTGCGAGAGATAGTGTCACCCTTGATGCGCACCACATCCTGTCCCCATGCACTGAGCAGCACACTCTGGCTAACGCCATTGGTGACAAACTCCAAACGGTCTTCCAGCAACGTGGGCTCATCTTGCTCCATTTCATCGAGATAGGCTTCGATAAAGATGAAAATCGAGTCATTTCCTCTTATTTCCACATTCTGGAACTCATCACCCCTAATGCCATCGACATTGAGGTGGAAATGCCCTTTGTCGGACAATCCTGCCACCTTGATAGAGGAGATATTGATTTGTTTTTTACTGTGGTTATACACAACCATCTGCTTGGTCGCTGTCCCCTGCAAGGTTATAACAGTGTCAAATGCCACTGTATCCTTGTTAAATGCCAGCACATCGCTTGACGAAGTTGTGAACCCATCCTCGATGCATGACATGAAGGTGAAGGACATCATTACCGCCATGGCAATAATGCCGAGAAGACTTTTGATATTATAGCTCATTGGTCGTTGCCTGCTTGACATTGTTCAATTATTAAGTCCCATTATATTTAACGAGCAAAGCTTGTTTTTAGTGTATTGGCGTCGATTTAGCGCTCTAACGTGGCGACCATGGGGTAATGGTCACTCTCGCCAGCCTTGTCACAACGGCATGAGAGCACCGTCATGTCACCGCGGTACAGGATGTGATCGATCTTGACAAACATGTGATGATCGTGGAAAGTATGAATGGGTCCAAATCCCGCTTCGGCCCACGCGTCTCGCAAATCGTCTCCACACACGGTGCGATAGGCAAACGATCCAGGAGTATCATTCATGTCACCCATCACCAGCAAATCACCAGTTGTCTCATCAATGAGCTGACGCATTGCGCGTGCCTGCCGCGCATGGGTCTGAAATCCATCATCCAACTTGCGTGAAACGGCTTGCAACCTCGCCTTGCGACCTGAAGGGTTATCAATTGTTTCCAACACCGAGGTCTCATTGGAGTTAAAACGCAGCGAACTGAGATGCATGCTCACGACACGCAGGTTTTTGCCATCAGGCATTTCCACATCCCAAGCCTTAATAAAATAGGACAGTGAATCTTGTGCCAATGCCGGGGATTGAACCTCGACAAATGGATACTTGGACATGATTCCGACATCATAGTAGGGCTTCATGCGATAGGGATACTTGTGGTAAAGTTCATCCAGCATCGGTTTCACTGTGGGCAGTTTTTCAAACGAGAAATACACCAGCCCTTCCTGAATCACAACGATATCGGCTTCCTCATCAAGGATATATCTCATGCTCTTATTGGGAGTGGTTCTATCCTGCCAATTGAATTCTGTCACATTCATGGTCAACACTTTAAACTGGTGCTTGCTGGAATCGGCCTCGTTGTGAGTGAGGTTGAGAGGTACAATCAACCGCAACACGGGCCATGACAGGAACAAAGCCCCCAGAATGATGAGAGCAAAGCGCCACTGCTTGAGAACCAGCAATAATGCCAAGAGGACCAGCACCACAATGGCCACCACTGGCAAGGCTAACGTGGCCAGCGAGGGTAAAGTCCACACCGTGGGATCGACATGACCGCCATAGGCGGCAAACAATAGCGCAAAGGATGCGACTATAGCCAATAAATGAAATAGGTATCTCATCTGAAGATCTGTCAGCTGATTTTCCAGCCTGGTTTGAAGAACGGTTTTTGCGCTGTGAAACGCGGTGCACATGTCTTAAGCAGCCAAATCATGGGCCACTCGAGAAGCATCGTCAACGCAAAGACAACCCATGTCAATTCAATACCCGGCTCCATTCCCAACTTGAGGATGCAGAAGGAACGGATGGGCAAGAAGAATAAGGGATGAGTGCCCAAGATGACAAGAGAATACCTGCCGTAATGGCACAAAACTGGGATGCGAGGCATCGACATGCATGCCAGGTATAATGCCATGATGGCACAAATCGGAAGCAAATACAGTTTCCAGTAGGGCGGCAATACCTGGAAATGAAGATTAGTGAATTCACTAAGCCAATAGATAGGCATGGCTACCGCAAGCAACGGCAAGGCACGCCATAGACAAGACCGGCGGGAAAATGACATGGACTTAGTGTCCTGCAGGCACCACCCTAACACAAAATAGGGCAAAGCGATAAACGAGGTGTCAATCATGAGAGGCAATTCCACACCATGCGTGCCGAGGCAATAACCAATTACCGAAATAGCCAGCGTTGTTGCCACTATGCCCCATAATGGTTTAATCCATTGCTGAATGGTATAAAAAATGACATTCACCCAAAATAGGCTTAGCAGGAACCATAGTGGTGTTGTCACCTCCCAGTACCGTTTATAGAGAGGCTCAATGAGTTGCACTGGTGAAACGGTAATCGCTTGAGCGTTTATCACCATGCGCAACAGGGCCTCAATTTCACGGACAACAAATGCGAGAACCACAAAGAAAACAAACGGCACAAGGATGTTGTTCACCTTGCGCCGCGCGAAATCGCTAAAACCAGCGTATTGCTTGAAAAAGAGACCTGAGATGAAATAGTACATCGGCAGGCGAAATGCCTGCAATGCATTATTCAGATTAGGTGCGATATAATTAAAAAACTCATGATCAATGTGGTACATCACGATTAGCATGATGCACAAGCACTTCATGAAATCTATATAGGCAATGCGCTGGCCTGCCATTGACAGCATTGACCCACCTCGCAGGTCAACATTAAATCTTTAGACTTTATTGTTCAACAATTGAATGACATGCTGGAAATCGATCATCTCGGCAATCTCCTCGGGTTCGAGTTCGATGTCAAAAGCATCCTCAAGCTCTGAGGCCAGCGTGAGATGATGTAACGAATCCCAACGCACACAATTTTTCTGAGAAACATCGGTGGAGATGTCGTCCTGTTCAAAGACCTGCCTCATTATATCCAAAACCCTGTCTTCCAAATTCATAACACTCTGATATTATAACAGTTTTTAATTTCAAAAACATCATTCAAGTCCATCACATAGCGCTTGGAGCCATCAGGTTGCACCGACAAACACTCCATTCCCATGCGATCATAGAAATCAGCCGTCTGAGCATTTTTCGCCGTGGGAAGATAGGTTGCCACCATGTGACGATATCCATCGAGCCTCAACAGGTTGAATATGGTTTTCACAAATGCCTCCTCGATGCCTTTTCCCAAAATGCGGCAGCTGAGCAGCAGCGAGTCTATGTTCACTGTCGCTTGCTGGTCGACGGGCTCAAGGAAAATCACGGCCGTGATGCCACTGTCACCAAACCTATCACTGACCGACAAACAGTAGATGATCCACCCGTTATCGAGCCGCTGTCTAATATCCTCGACGCTATATCGCCGCGTGGTGAGATTGAACTGATTGGTCTTCTGCGTCATTTGGGCAATGCGCGAAATATTGTGTTCATCGGCAGGAATGACATCCAGCTGCATGTCAAGGCTATAAAGATAGCTCTCCAAATCTACAAATCGTGCCTGCTCGGCAGTGCGCAACGCGTTGGCACGATACTGCTCGGTCTTGGCGCGATCCTCATCGGTCACTGTATAGACACGGAAATAGTTGTCAACCAGTGATCTGAAGAAATCCATGAGTTGATATGGCTTTTCGGGAAAATCGGGCACCACGACTTGCGGTAAGAGTTGCCGCACGAGTTCCCTCTCGGCTGGGTTATCATCAACAAAGACCATGCTATCCAGGCCAATATTCAGTTCCTGAGCTAATTCTTGCAGATTTGTGGCCTTATCCTGCCAATTGATGCGTTGAGCGCTAAAGTCCTTGTGCCTGAGCACCATGTTGGGATGAGATTGCCATGCCTCGATGACATCATCCTCGTTGTTCTTGCTGCACACAGCCAGAATGACGCCATTACGTTCAAGCTGCTGTAATGCCTTTTGCCAATAGTAGAAAGCCTTGCCAGGATAGTCTCCACCCAATGAAATGCCATCGATGCCATCCTCGCCCAGCACCCCACCCCACAGCGTGTTGTCCAGGTCGAGCACCAAGCATTTCTTGCGCTGCATGAGCAGTTCTTGATCGACCCGCTGCCACCACTGCTTGAAGTCATGGATCAACTTGGGGTTTAACAAGGTCTGAGAAATGAAATAGTACTTCCAACTAATCAACATGTTGGCTTCATAACGAGATGTGAACTCGCTGAAATCAATCCATTTCACATTGGGATGTGAAGCTGCGATAGCAACAGCATGACGGTTAAAATCATTGATGGCAGCTGTGACCTGAATGTCATCTCCCGTCAACCTGAGTGAGAAAAGATTGACAAGCGAGATAACAATCAAGGGCTTGTTGGGGTCGATGCGGGACAAGACCAAATCCAACCTGTCGCCAAATGACCGAATCTCCATGGACAGCTGCGCAGCATCCACATTGACTGGCACCTGATAAAACCAGATATAGCGATCGGCACTATCGGGCACGACACTAATGTCATCATAGCCAGAATAGGTCATTCCATGATCGCCGAGGAAGGCCTCGACAGTATGATTTCTAAAGACAAACGTTTCCATGATTCCGACTACTTGAGCATGCGATATAACTTACTTAATAGTTTCCATAGCGCTGGTTTCATCATCAAAGCATGAATGATTTTCCATTTAGCTCCATGGTAGTGCGCCTCGGGACCCACACACGGGAAGGGGAACATGCCCCGTTGACTGATGCGCTGCACGGCATCATCAACAATTCCGCAAGTCAAGGCCTTGGTCATTGAAAAATAGAGGTATACATTCCTCAACCCAGCCACACTGGCTGGTGCAGCTTGTCCAGTTTGAGCCTCATAGCGCTTGATGGTGTCATCGATCGAGGCAGCAGCATCAATCTGACTGAAGATGCGGCGGCGCAGGTGTTGTGGATCGGGATTGTGCATCGCACTGGTGCTATTAAGCACATAACAATATGGTGCAGAGTCATCTTGGGCAACGCGGGCAGCATGTAATAGAAAATTGGCTATCATCACACCATCCTCACAGACCACAAGCGATTCATTAAAGCGCCAATTGCCTTGTACGAGGAAATCCCGACGTAAAAGGAATCGCCACACATAAGGAGTCATCACATGCGAGGACAGATATTGCACACCTGTCATGACTGACATTGATGAAAAAAAGTCATTCTCATCTATTGCCAATATGTTCAATTTGTCATCAACTCGATGATAGTTGAACACGAGGACCTCAACATCAAGATCGATGGCTCGCTGCAGCAATTGAGACATGGTGCCCTCGACAAGATAATCATCGGCATCCACAAACTGCAGGAAACGTCCTTTGGCCATCGCTATCGCCCTGTTGCGCGCAGCGCTCACGCCTGCATTAGGTTGATGAATCACTTTCACCTGGGGATGATTTCGCGAGAAATCGTCAACCACGTCTCCGCCGCCATCGGTCGAGCCATCATCAACAACTATCACCTCATATTCGTCTGCCGGAATTTCCTGACACACAATCGATTCCAAACAGCGTGAAACTAATGCCACGCTGTTATAGAGCGGGACGATGACTGTCAATTTCAAGTCAGCCATTTTGATGAGTTTCCACCAATTCTATCAAGCCCATATCCTTGTGGTACATAAACGCTACCAGCTTGCCGTGCATCGCGCAGGCTGGTACAGGGCCATTAACCAGAATAAAACGCCGTGAACGCAACGAGTGGATCGTCGCATTAATGTCCTCGACAGCATAGCAGATGTGATAGGGAGTCACACCATTAGATTGCAAGGTGCGATTGACAGGGCTGTGTTCATCAAGCGGCTCCAATAGTTCCAACCGAGGTCCGCCCTGCCTGTCAAGAAAAACCACCTTGACATGTTGCACCGGGTCGTCAACGACGGGCGAGGCATGATATCCCATGGCTTCATAGAATGCCTGGGTTTTCTCTATATTGCGGCACGCAATCCCAATGTGATGAAACGTGAGACCCTGGTCCATCACTCTCAATAATCAATCACAGGCGACACCTTACAATCGTGCATCTGCATGATTGCCGATGCCCAACTCAAACCGGCCCCAAAAGCACTCATCACCATGGTGTGCTGTCCGTTGAGCTGTCCGTTGAGCTCACTGGCAATCGTTAATGGCACCGAGGCGCTGCTGGTGTTTCCATACTTGTTAATGCAATAAGGAACGCACTCGGGTGAAATCTTGAGTTTCTTGACAAAAAAGTCCATCATGAAACGATTAGCCTGATGGAAGACAAGATAATCGACATCATCAATGGTTTTCCCTGTTTCAGCAAGCAACATCTTGATGCTTTTAGGCACCTTGCTGATGGCAAAATTGAAAACATCCATACCGTCCATGAAGACCTCCAAGTCGTTGCGGATGTTCCCGTCCTCCTGCTCACGTTCGACACAGGACTGGGGCGTGATGGGATTGCGCATGCCGGCATGAATCTTAAGAGTATCCATACCGCTACCGTCGGTATACAGCAAAAAAGTTGATTGCCCATATTCCTCCCCTTTCTCGATGAGAGTGGCCGTGCCCGCATCTCCATACAGCGGCCAATCCACTTTATCACGGCGGTTGACAATCTTGGAAAAGGTCTCCCCGTCGAGCAAGAGCACACGGTTAATTCCTGGCAGTGAGGCATAGGCAAAAGCTGTACTCAATGCGAACAGGTATCCAGAGCAGCCCAGAGAGATGTCAAAACTCATCGTCTCCTTGGGCAGTCCCAATCGATGCTGCAACACACAAGCGGTTGCCGGGATGCGATAGTCGGCAGTCTGGCTCATGAACAACAGCACATCGATACTGTCGGGCTCAATGTCGTTATCATGCATCAGTTGCTTGGCTGCCTTGTAGCACAAGTCACTGGCGGTGACATCGGGAGCGGCAATGCGGCGCTGCTCAATGCCGATGTTCTTGATGGTCTTCTCAATCTCTTCTTCGGGAATAAGATAACCCAAATCTTTGTTAAAGACCACATCGGGAGGCACACAGGCACTCAAGGCCTTAACACCGACGCCTTGAAAAGTTATTTTAGCCATAATTTCAGGCGAATAAAAGCATTAAAAAAACGATTCCAGCCATCACACATTATGGCTGGCGAGTAACGGGTCATTCCTTCAACCTGGATTGGACAATCTTGTACAAGTCCTCGACTGTGTTACTGCCACGGATGTCATCCCCACGGAATTCCACATCATATTCCTCATCAATCATCGCTATCACCGACAATGCAATGAGGGATGACCATTCATCCAATTCCTTGAAGCGAGTGGTCGCATGTATAGAGTCTGGATCTGTTTCATCGAACAGATCAGCAAAATAACCTATGAATTGATCTAAACTCATTACTCAAATATATAACGCATAATCCACGCCAATATTTCTCACAAGGGCACAAAATTATAAAAAAAACATAAAAGACAACACAACAAGAAAGAATTAAGTGAGAAAACAACTGTTACTGGCGCTTAACGGCACAGGTTTCAAAAATCGAACTTGCGGGCCGGAACACCAAGATAAGTGGTATTGTCCTTGGGCTGGGTCATGAGAACACTGTTGGCCCCCAAGGTGACTCCATGTCCTATCTTAATCCCTTGCAAAACCACGCTTGCCACCCCCAACAGGTTGTTGTCGCCGATGGTTATTCCACCCGACAGATGAGCGCCTGGCATGAGGCCGTTGAAGTCACCGATGAGATTGTCATGCCCTATCACCACATGATCGTTGATGAGATTGAAATTTCCGATAAAAGCATCACATGATATCATGCAATCATTCTGGATAATGTTACCCTCACCAATTTTGAATGTGCGCTGGTCAACAAAGAACAATGATGGATCAATGAGATTGGGGAAACTGATGTTGTTGCTGCCATTGATGTTTTCCCTGATGCGTCTCACTGCCTTGTTATCGTTGATGGCTATTGCTATTGCGAGAGGTTGAGTGATCGTCTTGAGCTTGTCCATTCCGCCCAGCACCTTGCCATATATCGAGACCGGCGTGCCGGCAGGCTTGGAGTCATCAAAGAAGCCAATCAGTCTCCAGTCGCCTCCCTTGGCATTGATCCTATCGATGAGGCAAGCGACCTCTTTGCCAAATCCTCCAGCACCATAAATTGCGATATCCATATTCTATACTTCATTAAGTTGCACCAGTATCTGACGTGCTCTCCAATTAACTATTTCTTGCAACAAGCAATAACCTCTCGTGCCACTCGCTCCACATCATCATCGCTCACCCACGGTCCACTGGGAAGGCACAATCCCTGAGTGAACAAATCCTCACTGACACCGTTCACATAGGCTGGCGCACCACTAAACACAGGTTGGGTGTGCATGGGTTTCCACAACGGACGAGACTCGATGTCACACGACTCGAGATGCAGGCGGATGGTTTCATAGTCGGTTCCCGTCTTGGCTGGATCGACCAGAATCGTGTTGAGCCAGTAATTGCTGTCGGAGCGTTCATCACGATTGGTGTGGACTTCAATTCCATCAACGCTGGCAAACAACTCTACATAACGGTCACACAGATGCTTGTGATGTGCCAGATGCTCGTCGAGAATCGTCATCTGACCTCGCCCGATACCTGCACAGATGTTGCTCATGCGGTAGTTATACCCAATCTCCTTGTGCAAGTAATAGGGCATGGGCTCACGAGCCTGTGTGGCATAGAACATGGTCTTCTTCTTGGTGGTTTCATCTGAGCAAATGAGGGCACCGCCACCGCTCGTGGTGATCATCTTGTTGCCATTGAAGCTCATGATGCCAAAATCGCCAAATGTGCCACACAACTGTCCACGATAACGTGAGCCAAATGCTTCGGCCGAATCCTCGATAACAGGTATCTCATAACGACGTGCGATGTCCATAATGTCATCGATGAGGGCTGGCATGCCATATAGATAGACAGGAATTATGGCCTTTGGTTTGCGTCCGGTCTTGGAAATGCGGTCCTTGATGGCCTCCTCGAGCAGGGCGGGGTCGATGTTCCATGTGTCACGCTCACTGTCGACAAACACGGGTGTAGCACCTTGATAAACAATTGGGTTGGCACTGGCCGAAAATGTCATGGACTGGCAAATCACCTCATCGCCGCGCCCCACGCCCAGGTTAACGAGAGCCAGGTGGATTGCTGCGGTGCCCGAGCTAAGCGCAACCACACGCTTCCCTTCGCCACACAACCGCTCAAGGTCTTCTTCAAACGCATTCACATTGGGTCCAAGAGGAACGACCCAATTGGTGTCAAATGCTTCCTGGATATACTTCATTTCTTGACCACTCATGTGGGCCAGACACAATAAAATCTTGTTATTAGCCATATATTACAATCTTTTTCTTTTTATAATCTCGTTAAATAGCAGAAACTGGATGTCCAGGATAAACCTTGCGCCGGACAATCAAATCCCTAATATGAGCCTCGCTCACTGCGGCAAGAGCTTTATCGGCATGCGGCAGAATCGTCACTGTTTTGGTTCCCGGGATAAAGCTATCGCCAGTAAACACAGCATCGTCCATCAACCAAGTAATGCAGCTGGGGCAGTGTCCCGGTGTGAAAACGGCCTGAGCGACCACACCATCAAATAGGGGGATCGTCTCACCATCCTCAACCAGGCGCACATTTTCGGGGCCATTAAAGACAAACGGAGTCTCGTGATACCGTGATAAATTCTCCTTATCATCGAGCAACCCATCGACACCAGCACCGTTAGTATACACCTGCAGACCAGGGTAAACCGAAATCAAACGATTGAGCCCATAGATGTGATCAAAATGGGCATGCGTGAGCAAGACACCTCTCAATTGTGCTTGTAGATGTGGTAGAATGCGCTCGGTATCGCCGCAATCCACCAACCACGAGACCTCGCCCCTGCTGATGATATAGCTGCAGGAATTGAAGATGTCGTTGACGATGCAACTGATTGTTATCGGATTATCCTTCATCCCAGCAATGGTGCCGCATCATGCCATCATTGCATGTGCAGATAAAACGAAGAGCCCTTGCCAAAGGATTTTTTATAGGTCTGCATTTTCACACACTCGACCTGGCGAGCCCTGTCGATGACCTCATCAAGAAACTCCCCAAACATGGGTCCAGCCATCATCTGCGGTCCCTCGACACTTGGCACTAAATTAAACTCTATCAAGAGAGGTTCACCACTGGGCAAAACAGTGACATCCCAGCCCACAAAATCAAAATAGGGCAATCGCTGGTGCATCTTCTTTAATGTCTCAATGACCTTGTCATAGGCTGGTATCACCAGATTTTTCACTCCTGTCTCTTCATATAGCGACGAAACAGTCATGCTCTTGAAACGATACACGCGGTCATCAACGAGGCCATCCTCATGAATCAGGCACGTGCCCCCTCCTTGTGACACATTGTCCTTGATAGCTCCCTTACCGCCAAAACGCAGGTGAGCATAAGGGTGAAGATAGGCATAGGTACCATCGGCACGACGATAGGTATAAAGCCTCATTGAATTCAACGAGGTGGGATTCACCTGTTGCAATGATGGATGTTGCGTGACCTTCTCCTGCACAATGAAGTTGAACTCATAGTCCAGGAACAGCGATTTCACGTTGCTTGGGGTGAGGTCGGTGATTTGCTCAACGCCCACACCATTACAAGTCTCGACTGTGGGTTTGATCATCAACTCTCCTCCAGCCTGTCCAACCATCGCGACAGCCTCATCGATCGTGATTTCCTCACCATTATGGTAGAAGTGTCCATGAATATTCTTGACAATGGATGCGGGTTGTTTAATATCGGGGAAAAGGATGCTATAGATATTCTTGTCGAGGTAGGCATCCTTGAAATCATAGCGATTGAGTGCAGGTATGACATAAAAATAGTACAAGTCCATGGACAAGTAGCGATCGCTGTGAATGCCATTGAGCGATGAGAAATAATCATCAAACATCATTGACACCTTAAACCCCCTCTCTTGATAATAGGCCGACAGTTCTCGCTTGTGAGCCTTGTAGTTGAAGCCGTCGGCCATCACATGGGACTTGAAATACCAATCGCCCCAATAAAACTCCTTGTTAT
>Ga0247611_10001362_pt1 | contig 43706 bp, 43 predicted proteins | sample 177DNAGHGhighgp2_FD_192422 | JGI IMG/M metagenome (GOLD analysis project Ga0247611, IMG submission 192422) | Sheep rumen microbial communities from Palmerston North, Manawatu-Wanganui, New Zealand - 1770 DNA GHGhigh gp2 | ecosystem: Host-associated > Mammals > Digestive system > Stomach > Rumen... | reverse complement strand
ATTAAAAGAGATTAATTGAAGCTAAAATCTCTATTTTTAAAAAAGCAAAGCTTTTGCTTCTTTTTGTCGTATCTTTTTATAAAAATTTATAAGATAATAGTTGTATGATTGGCTTTTTGAAAGTATTTGGAAAGGGAGTTTTATACACAATTCTTTTCCCATTAATTCTTATCATTTGGGCTTTATTTACCGTATACTGCATTTTTTTATTCATTTATTCGTTCTTTAAGAACGTAATCCTTTGGATTAAAGGTGATTCACCATTTGGCGATACCAAAGAAGATGCTCAAGCAAAACGCATTCTTTTAGAACGCCAAAATCAACAGAGTAATGCTCAAGCGAATGATCAATACAAAGACGCTTTAATTGCAACCCTCGCTTCTGCTGTTGCTGCCCAATCACAAACCAACCAACAAGCTAACCAGCAACAAAGTGTTCCAACTTATGATGTCTTTCCGACAAATGAGTTAGAACATGAAGAACCAACACAATTAGAGAATTTTTTAAATGAAGAGAAAGGAGACGATGAACAATGATTTTATATCTTGGAAAACTTTCTGAAGATTCAAAACGCCTGCTAATTGCACTCCTTTTTGCTCTAATCATCTTCTTTATTATTGTTGGTTGCATTGGACTTTTGATTAAGAAAACAATGAAAAAACAAGCCGAAGGTGCTGATGATATGATGTACGATGTCATACGCGCAGGTATCTTTAATAAAAAGAGCGATCTAATTAAATTTGGCATTAAGAAGAATCATGTCGTTTTCTTCAGACAAGCGTGGAGACCATTTATTGTGATGGTTGCCGCCTCAGCAATTATGATTCTCTACTGTTTAATAATGAACAACTGGAACGTTGACATTTTCGATCATCAAACAGAAGGAATTGGAACACTCTTCCACGTTTTTGATTGGGCAAATGTCCCACGCACAAAGATTTTTGGAATCTCAATTATTTCTGATTGGCCACCACTACTTTCTTCACCACATTGGTCTTGGTATGCTTGGGGTTCTTATATCTTTGTCCCAACCATGTTGGTTGGCTTATTATGGTTTATGTTCTGCGTCCAATCTTATATTGCTAGATCATTCAGAATTTATCGGATAGCAAAAAAGGTGTTCAGCCGTTCAATTGATGACCTCCCACCTCAAGAAAAACCTATTGAACCTATTCGTTAATTACCTTGTAATTAAACAAACAATTTCTGCGATTAAAACAGCAGTTAATAAAAGACTTAAACAAAGCAAAATGCCGAAAACTCGATTTCGGCTTTTTTGTTTCTTTTGTTGTGCAAGCTCTTCTTCGCTATACGCGATTTGAGCTAATTGTTTTTCTTCCATAATTAATATTTAATTGGATCACTTGTTCTTGGAAATGGTTGAACATCACGAATGTTACTCATTCCAGTGACATACATAATTAATCGGTCAAATCCAATACCAAATCCAGCATGTGGGCATCCGCCGTATTTACGTGTGTCGAGATACCACTCAAGTCCATCGATACAGTGGCATTCTTCCATACGTTTTTTGAGAACATCGTAACGTTCTTCACGCTGACTTCCGCCAACGAGTTCGCCAACATATGGGACAAGCAAGTCACAAGCAGCAACTGTTTTGCCGTCATCATTTTGTCTCATATAGAATGCTTTCATTTCCTTTGGATAATTGATTAAGAAAACTGGTCCTTTCACGACTTGTTCAGTGATATAACGTTCATGTTCGGATTGTAAATCCATGCCCCAGAAAATCTTGCTATTTTCAAATTTATGGCCGTTTTGCACGGCTTTTTGAAGCTCTTCGATGGCTTCTGTATAAGTCATTCTCTTAAATTCGCTCTCTAAAACATGATGTAAACGATCCTTCAAGGTTTTATCAATAAAGTTGTTAAAGAAGTCCATTTCGTCTGGGCACCCATGTAAAGCAACATCGATACAATGTTTTAAACAAGCCTCAATACAATCCATATCATCATCAAGATCGGCAAAAGCCATTTCTGGTTCAATCATCCAGAATTCGGAAGCGTGACGAGTTGTATTGGAGTGCTCGGCGCGGAAAGTTGGTCCAAATGTATAAACATCTCTAAACGCCATAGCGAATGGCTCAACATGAAGTTGGCCAGAGACAGTTAAAGCAACTTCCTTAGAAAAGAAGTCTGTCTTTGGATGTTTATCGTTTGTAATCACGCCAAATGTATTACCAGCGCCTTCGGCGTCGTTGCCAGTAATGATTGGAGTGTGAACATAAATAAATCCTTCGTTTTGGAAGAATTCATGAATTGCCATCGACATTGCATTTCTCATGCGAAAAACAGCGTTGAATGTATTTGCTCTTGGACGAAGATGTGCAATTTCGCGAAGAAATTCCATAGAGTGTTGTTTCTTTTGGAGTGGATAATCCGGATCAACTGATCCGATAACTTCAAATTCGTGCACATGAATTTCAAATGGTTGCTTGCCTTCTGGAGTTAAGACAAGTTCACCTTTCACACCTAAAGCAGCACCAGTATTTACGTGGCTTAAAGATTTATAATCTTTGACTACTTTATCTTCATAAACAAGTTGGACATTTTTGAAACAAGATCCATCGTTTAACGCAATAAATCCTATTGAACCATTATCACGATTTGTACGAACCCATCCTTCGATAAAGATATTCTTTAAGGATTTCAAAATTTCCTTATATTCCTTGTCTTCAGATTGAACAAGAACATATAAATCACTTACTACAACACTCTTGTATTCCATAATCTTCCTCCAGATATAACTTTTACATTATACCAACAGTTTATTAAAAACTGCGATTAAAATGTTTTATATTTATCAATTCGCCAGTTCGGGTCACACGACACGGAGATAGGCGCGACAACACCCATCTTAAAAAGATGTTCTCCAAGTCGAGCGATCATTGCGGCGTTATCAGTTGTGCACCAAATCGGTGGCACAATTAAATCAATGTTTGTGTTATCTAAACGTTCATGCATCTTTCCTCTTAAATAAGAGTTAGCGGAAACTCCACCAGCAAGAACGACTTGTTTAATTTCATAGCGTTTAAGGGCTCGTTCTAAACGATCCATAATCATTCCAATAGCGACATCCTGAAAAGATTTACATAAATCAGGAATTCGTATCTCGTGACCACGAGCTTTTTCATTATTAACAAGATTAATCACGGCGGTTTTTAAACCAGAATATGAGAAATCTAATGAATCATCATGAAGTGGGAATGGAAGATCATATGTGTGTTGACCTTCTTTGGATAATTTATCAATTGGAATACCACCTGGATAAGGAAGCCCAACAGTACGAGCAACTTTATCAAAACACTCTCCAATTGCGTCATCTTTTGTTTCACCAATAATTTCAAAATTCATTGGTTCTTTCATGTAAACAAATTCAGTATTTCCACCGCTAACAACAATAGAAAGAAGCGGGAATTGCAGTGGTTTTACAAATTCATTAGCGTAAATGTGACCAGCTAAATGGTGAACTGGAATTAATGGTTTTTGATAAAGAATTGCTAGTGTTTTTGCAACTTGCATTCCAACATGAAGGGCACCGATTAGTCCTGGTCCTCTGGTGAACGCAAAGGCATCAATGTCTTCCAATTTAATGTTGGCATTTCGAAGTGCTTCATCAAGAACAAACAAGACATTTTCACAGTGAAGACGGGAAGCAAGTTCGGGCATAACACCACCAAATTGTTGATGCATTTTAATCTGTGTCGCAACAACGTTGCTCAAAAGTTCTCCATCACGAACGATCGCAATAGATGTCTCGTCGCAACTTGATTCAAGTCCTAATATTAACGACATAGCATAAGCCTCTTCACCATATAAATGGCGTCTTCTCCGTCAGGATAATAATGTGGTTTCTTTACCACCACTTCATATCCGTGTTTTTCATATAATTTGATTGCTGGTTCATTAGAAGCACGAACTTCTAAGGTGACATTTTCAACAACATCGTCACCTTCGTTTGGAAAATATTTTTCCATTTCATTTAAAAGAATAGTTCCGAAACCTTTCCTACGAAAATCTTTGGTAACGGCAATCTGAGAAATGGTTGCAGAGTTAAAGGTAATCATAAAATCATTAAATCCAACAACCTTCCCTTCAACTTCTAGAACTAAAAATTTATTTACTGGGTTTTCAGATAGTTCATATTCGATATCAGAGAATTTCCATGGGTTTACAAAACACTCTTTTTCTATTTCATAAACCCGATTTAAATCAGCTCTTTCTAATAAACGTACTTTATAATCCATTACAAGAGCTCCTTTAAATAAACTGGATTTACAACAAATGGGTTCTCTGCTAAGTTTTCTTCCTTGATTGCTTTAGCAAGATTCTCAATTGTGTCATACACATTGGAGACTAAATCAAGATGAGATAATTCTCCATTAATTAGGTAATTCTTGTGTTCAGTAATGTATTTTTGAAGATCTTCGTTACTCATTACACAATCGTTTAGCAAACACTTTTCTTTATCATATACGCCAACATATGAGCGTCCGCTACGAGCGTTAAAGACGCAGATAGTTGGCTGTTTTTCATCTCTTAAAAGAGATAAAGAAGAGACGGCATATACTTTAGTTTTCAAAGCATATGCGAGGGTTTTGCCGATAGTAACAGCAATTCTAACACCCGTGTAAGAGCCTGGACCAATGCCAATGACAACAGCGTCGATATCTTCGTTTTTAACACGATTTCTTTGAAGAATCGTTTGCAATTCACTCGTCATCATTTCAGACTGACGTTGCCAAGCTTCATAAAAAATCTTATCAACGACTTTTCCGTCTTTTGCTAGACCAACTGATAAATATTTACTTGAGCTATCGAGTAATACTTCAAACATTATTTGGCTCCTAAAGATTCAAAAACAGAACGATATTTTTCGCAATCGGAAAAAATCTCAAATTGTCTTTCATTGTCACCGATTCTTGTAATCTTAATAGTCATCGTTTGAGGAGGAAGAATTGATTCAATGAACTTTGGCCATTCGACAAACGAAACACCATCGCCTTCAAGGAATTCTTCCAAACCAATATCAATGTTTTGGTCTTCTAAACGATAGGCATCAATGTGAAAAACATTCGGTTTAACTTCAAAATAACATTTTAAAATGTTAAATGTTGGAGAAACAACGTGATCTTGATATCCAAGTTCTTTTAAAGCGCCACCAACAAATGTAGTTTTTCCAGCGCCTAAATCACCGGTTAATAAAACAACACTTCCTGGTTTTAATAGGCGAACTATTTTTGCAGCAAGGGCTTGTGTTTCTTCCTTCGATTTTGAAATCACTTGTAATTTCAACATAAAAAACCCCGATACATTATAGCAAAGTTGAGAAAATATATTTATAATATTTTTCATGATAAAAGAAACAGGTGTTGCAATCATTGGTGCCGGTCCTGCCGGTTTATATTTTGCTAACCTTTGTGAGAAGGCTGGAATTGATTATCTTTTAATTGACGCCTCAAACGAGGTTGGCGGACAGATTACACACCTCTATCCAGAGAAAGAGATTGTTGATATTCCTGGTATAAAATCAATCATTTCTAAAGATTACATCACCCAACTCCTAAAAGGCGTAAATCATCAAAAAATTATCCTTAATACAAAGGTCGAAAAAATTGAAAAAAATACCGTTTTTGCTAAGGAATTCGTGGCAAAAGCTCAATATATTTTGCTTGCTGTTGGTTTAGGGTTCTCTTCGCCAAGACCGCTCGGTATTGAGCACGAAAATGAGTGTTCAAACATCCTTTATCATTTAAAGAAATTTGATTTCCTCAAAAATAAGAAAGTTGCCATCTTTGGCGGAGGTGATTCCGCACTAGATTGGTCGAAAGAAATCTCCAAAATTTCAAATGACGTCCATCTCATTCATCGCCGCACAGAATTTAGAGGTAATCCAGAAACAATTAAAGATTGCAGAAACCTCAATTTACATCTTCCATATGTTCCATATTCTTTGGAATATGACGGAGAGAAAGCCACAAGTGTAACTATTAAAGAGGTTCGACCAGAAGGTGAACCAGAGCATTTAGAAAAAATTGCTGTTGATTATATCCTTGTTAATTATGGTAATGTCGCTGCAAACTGTGACTTTGGATTTAGACGAGAAGGTTTATTTATTAAAGTAGATAAGGATAATAGAGTTAACGGTAACATCTTTGCTGTTGGCGATATCTGTGATTACGAAGACAAAAAAAGACGCATCGCGCCTTTAATTGCTGAATGTGATAAGGTTTTCAAGATTATTCAATCTTAAAATCTCTTGCAAATCTCGAATAATATTCACGAATCTCCTCATCAATAAACGGAGATTCTTTCTTTTCTATTTTCTTATAAACTTCATCAACGGAGTAGGAAAGGATATCCATTATTTCTTGAGAATATCCTTGCTCTTCGGCATGTTTCTTATATTCGGAGACATCTAAAAGTTTAGTTGATCCATCAATAAATTTTTTAATGTCTAAATCGTAATCAATATATTTGATATATCCTTTATCATAAATAGACGGAGAGGCAATGTTTACATAGTAGGAGATACCTTCTTCTTTAAACATTGCGATAACATTGAACCAGTGTTTCTTAGAAAGAATAAACATAGCTGGTTCTTTTGTGTGCCATTTTCTGCCATCAGCCTCGATGACCGAAGCGCGAATTGAAGCGAGCACAAAATAATCATCGTTGTCTTCAACCACATAACTATGTGACCACTGACGATGAAGTTCTTGGTTGTGCTTATAGGCCTGAATAATGACCCACTTCTTTTCTAACGACATTAATCAAGTTCCTTCGCTAATTGGCAAGCTTTTAAAACATCCTTCTTATAACCTTTGACTGGTTCTTGGTTGAATGGTCGGTCTAATGGAATGACCATTAATGGATCGTCATAACCAAGAGCAATATAAGTCGTTCCTGGTTGAATAGAAATTGCAATATCAACAAGCTCTTTATTTGGCTTCATTGAATTGATAATTTTCATTACCTTTGTATTAAGATTTTTTTCCCATTTAGAATCGTTCGAATAAATCGCCATTGTAGCATCATCTTTAACAACTTTTACTTCTTCTAAATTTGTTGGAGGAAGCGAACGTTGGTCACCTTTTATATAAATATAAATAGGTTCTTTTCCTTCGTATTTGTTTCCTGTAACAAGATATTTTCCAACAAAAATTGGTACAACGCGTTTATCTGTTTTAACAGAACCAGCACAGTCACAAACTAAAATTGGTTTTTTCTCATATTCAAAGGTTGTTGCACCACGACTACGAACTTCTAAAACATCTTTATAAAGATTGCTATCTGTGAAGAGGTGATCCTCAATCTTTCCTGGGTTTTCAAAAACGACTTTGTCAAAGCTTTTTGACCCAAAAACATATTTATTCATGTTTCCGTAGAAAATAGAGAAATAATTTCTCATTTTTTGAGTCATTTTTTTACGTGTTAAGAAAGAGAATCCTAAAACACATCCAAGAAGCACAACGGCTACTGAAATCATAACTGGCAGTTGCCATGCAGCCCCTTGCCCAACATTTGGAATAATAATAAATGTTCCAACCATTAAGAGCATTACAACAAAGAATATGATGGATTTAATTCTGTTACCGCTGCGATATTCGCCTAAAAATTTAATTCGTTCATCCTCGATGGCTTGTAATTCTTCGCTATCGTAGACCGGTTTTGTTGGTTCGGTTAGAGTTTCTGGAGCAACAGTTTCCTCATTAACTTCTTCAACTTTTGGTTGTTCTTCAATAGAAGAAGCTTCTTCAGTCTTCACTTCTTCATTCGCGACTGTTTCTTTTTTCATATGATCACCTATTTAAACTTAAATAAATTGTATATGATTCGTTACGAATATTGTAGAAGATTATTTTTCTACTGGAAAACGTTTATTGACCATAATCATTGGTCCGTAAATTGCTACTAAAGCTGCGGTTGCAATCGCTCCAGATATGAATACATAAAGAACGTTATATGCCATTGCTGCTTTAATATCATAACCATAAATAATCATTGATGAGGCGCATCCTCCAACAAAACGAAGTGCTGTTGAAAGAATTCCGCCAACAATAATGAATAAAATTCCTTTGAAGTTATAGCCGTTTTGATCTTTGCCGAAAATAAGTGATTGGAAGAATCCCAGAACACATACAGAGCCCATCCCTAATAAGTAATCAAATGGGAATGTTGCAATTCCATAACCATCGGTTAAACAGTTAATTAAGCCGTAAGTGATACCAGCACCAATAAAGCCTTTAAGTGGTCCTTTTCTTAAAGCCAAAATCATTAGCGGGAGCATTTGAAAATTAACTGAACCACCACTTTCGCCGAGTTGAACAATCTTAACAAAGTTAAGAACAAGGGCCATTGCAATTAATACACCGATTTCAGTAATATCAATTGCACTAATAGAAACGTGGCTTGCAGCAATCGATAATGCCGCTAATCCAGCAATGAAAAATGCCAGTATTGGTAGAACATAACAAAAGAATATATCGTGAGGTTCATAACCAAGCTCATAGCCGCTTGAGACGTATAAGTCGTTAGCAGCAATATCACGCACAACAATTGCGTTAATACCACTTAATAAGAAAAGTAACACCGCCGCAACATAGAAATTCTTGTGCTTGCTTCCCAAAAAGATGAAGCCACAGGCAAGAAGAGGGAAAATAAGATACGTGATAATAAAGAACCATGTAGTTGGTCTACTAAAGGAGCCCCCAAATAAACAATCTCCAAGACTAAATGAAGGATATGTTTTAACTCCATCAATTTTAACTTTGACGTCAAAGAATGTTCCTATAAAGGAAAGACCAACAAAAAGAAGAACAAAGCCAAGTATACATAATGGCATAAGTTTGATCATCTTTTGTCTTAATGGAGAATATTGATTTTCTGTTTCTTTCATAAAAAATCCGCCTTTCCAGCGGACAAATGAAATAGTTCACCTCCGCTAGCATTACCTAGATCAGGTATGGTCAGTTCCGAAGAAGGAACTATCTCAGCCGAGTTCGCTCAGCACCCAAATAATATTTTAGTTTTAGATATTCGACCATTCAATCTTTTTAGCATGATTGTTTTCTAAAAATTGATTGGTCTTTGAAAATTGGTGCTCATTAAACCAACCTCCGTGGTTCGCTCCAAGCGGAGATGGATGAGCGGATTGAAGGACTAAATGTTGGGGATTTGATAGGAATTTTGCGTATTTTCTCGCAAAATTTCCCCACAGCATAAAGACAACTGGGTTTGGAATTTTGTCCAAAAATTTAATCACGTCGAGCATTAACAAATCGTACTCTTTTCTATGATGTGAAAGTGCTTGACCAGCGATAACAGTGAGATATGCGTTGATTAATAAAACACCTTGTTTTGCTAGATATGTTAAATCACCATTGTTAAAGTTCATTTCGCAACCAATGTCGTTGTGTATCTCTTTAAAAATGTTCACCAGACTTCGTGGAGGTTTCACATCAGAAGGCACAGAGAAAGATAAACCCTGAGCTTGACCAGGTTCATGGTAAGGATCTTGCCCAATGATAACTACTTTAATATTTTCAACAGGAGTAAGTTCAAATGCTTTGAACAAATTTTCTCTTTTTGGAAAAATCGTTTTTGTTGCATATTCCTCATCTAAAAAAGACATTAAATCCCGATAATAGTCTTTCTGTTGCAATTCATTAAAGAATTCAGCCCAAGTTTTCATTGATTAAATTATAATTTTCTAAACATTTATAAACAATGTATAATTGTTTGGAATGAAAAAGGTATTAATTGTTTTCAATCACCCAGCTCCATATAAAGTTCGTTTATTTAACGAACTGGCAAAGAATATGGAATTATCCGTCATCTTTGAGCGTGGAAAGAATAAAGATCGTTCAAAATCATTTTATTCCGAGAACAAATATCTATTTAACATCATTAAAGTTCATGGTTTAAAACTAGGAAACGAAAATTTCATTTCTTCTGGTGTTAAAAAACACATCAAAAAGAGCAAATATGACTTGATTGTAATGAATGGATATTCACAATTTGCTGAAATGAAGGCCATTCGTTATATGCAAAAGAAAAACATTCCTTATGCCTTGTTCATTAATGGCGGAATCATTAATCACAAAGAATCAAATTGGAAAAAGCACTTAAAAACTTCTTATATTTCAAAAGCAAAGTTCTATTTATCTCCAGACAACGAGTCAAATAAATATTTGGAATATTATGGTGCTGCACCAGATAAGATTTTCAATTATCCTTATTCAACAGTTTATGAACAAGAAATTGCTAAAAAACCACTAGGCGAAAACGATAAAAAAGCGATTAAGGAAAAATACGGTATTGTCGGAGAGAAAATTTTTGTCTCCGCTGGTCAACTTATCAAACGTAAAAATTATCAAATTCTAATTGAATGTTGGAAAGATATGCCAAATGACCACCATCTCTATATATTTGGAGATGGAAAAGAACATAATCGTTACGCTAAAATTATTAAGGATTTGCACCTAAATAATGTACATTTGCATGGGTTTTTGCCAAAAGAAGAGTTGTTTAAAGTATTTGCTGTTTCAAATGTTTTCATCTTCCCAAGTAATGAAGATATTTATGGCCATGTAATCAATGAATCGTTGTCACAAGGGTTACCAGTCATCTCAAATTTAAATGTCAATTCAGCCAAGAAACTTTTGAATAAATCAACAGGCATCTTAACTAATGATTTTTCTGCGAAGAATGTTCTTCATTCATTAAAAGAGGTAGAAGCCAACACCACATTTGAAGATTGCATTAAGATTGCTAAAGAAAACACGATCGAGAAGATGTCCGCATCAATAACAAAATCGCTTTTGGGGAATTAAATGAACGTCATCTTTTTAACATCATCAACATCAACAAAAGTGTTCCAGGGAATCTGTTCAGAATCCCGTGTTTTACCAAATCCAAGTAATCAAAATTTTTATCATAAAGTTATTAAAGCGGTCTCGTTTTATGAAAACGTTGAGGTTGTTTCACATCGCCCATGTGCAAAGGGCATGGTACTTCCATATGTTGAAAGTGATGACGACGACCGGATTCCTTATCACTATACAAAAGTTAAAAATTCAAAAATTTTCAAACTGTTTAAAGAAAAACATGAGATTGTAAAAGCAACAGTAAAAATCCTAGATGCTTATTTACATAAAGATTCCGTTATTGTAGTTGATGTTTTAAGAACCAATTTACTCAATGCAGCCCTACATATTAAACGTAAATACCACATCCCTGTTATAGGTGTTCTAACAGACAATCCTCACAATCTAAGTGACACTTCAGTTAGATATTCGGAAAATATAATCAAAAAAGCAGGAAAACTCGATGGTTTTTTAGCATTATCAGAAGGTTTGCTTGCTGCTTATGGGATAGCTGGAAAGCCGACATATATATTTGAAGGAATCGTTGAAGATATTCCTTCTTTTAAGAAGGAACCTCTTGGTGATTATTTTGCTTTCGCTGGTTCACTTTATGAGCGTTATGGCGTCAAAAACTTGGTTGATGCATTTAAAGACTTAGATAAGAAAGTTAATCTTGTGCTACTTGGCAACGGGCCATTAAAAACTTATATCACTGCTGCCGGACAAGAAGATCGTCGTGTTTTGTATTTGTCTCAATTAAGTATTATGAAAACGTATGGTATTGAGCAACATGCTCTAGCCAACATTAACCCTCGTCCTTTAAACGAAACATTAGATAAACAATCAATTCCATCAAAATTGCTCGAATACTTAGCAAGTGGTGTCCCAACAATTTCAACGAAACATCCTCGTCTTTATGATTTGTTTAAAAACGATGTTTATTGGATTGAAGACGAAAGCGCTGAAGGAATCAAAAAAGCAATTCTCAATTTCCTTCAAGCGTCTCCAATTGAGAAAAATAAAAAGGCCCTGTCCGCTAAAACGAAGGTCTATTCAATGTATGGAAGTTTAGTACAAGGAGAGGGAATATCTCACTTCTTAAAATCTTTTAGTACTTCAAAGAGTTGATTGGTTAATTTTTCAGCTGTCAAATATTCATCGAAATAGCGCTTATTGTTTAATCCCATTTGCGCTTTTTCTTTAACCGAAATATCGCAGAATTGCGAGAAAACATTCGAGATTTGCAAAGGATTTTCGTTGGAGAATATTGTTCCGTTAGCTTTCTCTAAAAGGTCCTTCGCATCTCCTTTTATTACCCCAATTAATGGCCTACCATATTTCATGTATTGGATGGCTTTGTTCGGTACAGTTTTTCCAACTGTTCCATCATTTTTAAGAGAAACTATCAAAGCATCGGCGTTTTTGTAATAGCGTTCAGCTTTTTCGATTGGTAATGCACCAACATATTCGACCTTGTCTTGAAGATTACCATCCGAAATTTGTTTTTTAATCTTTTCGAGATTTGTCCCCATACCCATTAAGTAGAGTTTTGCGTCATCCCTCTTAAGAATTTGCATTGCTTCAACGAGTTCACTGGTCAATTGGAGCGTCCCAATGTTTCCAGCATAAACAAAATTATGCTTTTTCTCATAAACCACAGGTTCAAGCTGTGCTTTTGAATTTAATATTGGTTGATAAACAAGCGGAAACTTTTTATCCGTAATTTTTAAAACGTCATTAAAGTAATTTTTGAATGATGGAGAAGAAATAACTATTTCGTCACATTTTCTATAAAGATTCCTAGACCATTTATAAAGAATCTTGTAAACAAGAGATCCCTTTCTAACGGCTCCTGTCACAACTGTTGATTCTGGCCACAAATCTTGACAATAAAGAACATGAGGAACACTATGTTTTTTAGCATATTTGATGGCTGGTGCAATTGAAATTACTGGCGATAATGAAACAGATAAAACAATGTCAAAATCATCATCTAGTTTTCGAACATATCTTTTTGCGTTCCTATGAAACGATAAATAGTTTCTAATGATAGACAAACGAGAATATTTACGTGGATAAAGCTTTGTTCTTAAAACTTTAACACCATTGATGTTCTCTTCTTTAATATTTTTATATTCTTCAAGAATATGACCATAACCGTAGTTTGGTCTTCCGGTCAAGACAGTCACTTGGTTCCCTAGTCTAACTAGTTCTTCTGCAATATCGGTTGTTGAAAAACGCTCTGGATAGTAAAACTGAGTAACCATCAAGATTTTCATAGGAAAATTATAATCATTATTGATTAAAAACAAAACGAGACAAATAAATTATTTTTTGTGCTATGCCTAAAAATAATGTAACATTTATCTGACACGAATGAAAAACCAAGTACAATCAAACGTCATAATTAACCTTATAAGAACTGTAACAATGACATTATTGTCTTTCGTTACTTTCCCATATATTTGTCGTGTTCTAGGCGATTCTGCTCTTGGTGTTTATTCATGGGCGGCTGCTTTCGTTTACTACTTTGTAGTGCTCGCAAAAGTGGCAATTCCAAACATTGCTGTTCGTGAATGTGTCAAAGTTAGAAATAACCCTGATGAATTATCAACGAAGGTACAAGAATTTTTCATTATCCAAGCCATTGCAACATTAATTTCGTTCGGATTAATGGCTCTGCTCGTATTCACAATCCCGGCCTTACGAGAAGGAAAAGCTTTGATCTTTATCTTAAGCATTAACTTCTTAACAAATGTTTTAACATTTGAATGGTTATTCCAAGCCTTTGAAAAACACACTTATCTAGCAATTAGATCAATTATCATTGCTTCGGTTGTCGACATTATTATCTTTGCGATGATCCGCCGTCCTGAAAACGTGACACTATATTCATTCCTTGTCGTTTCGACAGGAATCTTAACAATGCTTTCGAATCTTATTTATCTGCCAAAAATTGTTAAAATCAAAAAAGCACGACCATATAATTTCAAACAATATCTTCCTGTGCTATCAATGCTTTTAATAATCGCTTTTGTCGGTTCGCTTTACGACAAAACTGATACATTTATTCTTGGTTTAATAGATCCATCGAAAGCTGCTGTTGGTTCTTATGCTGTTGGCATTAAATCAATTGAAATTGTTTTAGGAATCGTCATGTCATTGAGTGCTGTTTTCGTTCCAAGAGCCGTTTATTATCAGCAAAAACAGGACGAAAAGCAGTTTAACAATTTAAACATGTACTCCGGAAACATCACTTTATTGATTGTTCTTCCAGCCATTGCTTTATCCACCACATTAGCTGTTCCTATTACCAAAGTTATCTCTGGTCTTACGGGATACACAGATGCCGAAACAATTCTCATGGTCTTATCCAGCATGATGATTACATTTGCTATTTGCAACATCATCTACACGCAAATTTTAATTCCACAAAAAAGAGAAAGACTTTACCTCTATGTCATTTTAGGATCAGTGGTATTAAATGTGGCTCTTTCTATCTTGTTTGGAGCAGTTGTGTTCAAAGAACACCCAGCAATTGGTGTTGCTGTCGGTACAGCTGTTACAGACCTACTCATGATGAGCACGTTAATGGCCCTTACATGGAAAAACTCCAAGCAAATTATCTTTAATTTAAACAATATCAAGCTCCTTGTTTTATCCGGCGTTGTCGCTATCGTAAATATCTTTACAAGACAGCCTCTAGAAAACGTCTTTATGAAAACGATGGACAATGAAACAGCAATGCTTGTAGAGATTATTGTGATGTTCTTAATCGACGCAGTTATCTACGTTGCTGGATTAGTTTTATCGAGAGAAAAATTTGTTCGTTCTCTCAAACTAAAGAGGTAAAAAACCATGGCAAAACTCCAATGTTTTAGAAATATCCTTATCAAAATCTGTCCAGTTTTTTATGTAAAAAAACAATATAAATACATCACTCATCATAAACTAAATTTGAAGAATCCAGTTCGTTACACAGAAAAGCTTCAATATCTCAGATTGTTTGTTTATCCAAAAGATCCAGATGTCATTCGCTGTGCATCACGTGATCAAGTACGTGAATATATTAAGGAACAAGGATTCCAAGATTTATTAATTAAATGTTATGGCGTTGTCGATCGCTTCGAAGACATTAAGTTTGAAGAATTGCCAAACCAATTTGTCTTAAAATGCACACACGCTTGTGCTTTTAATATAATTGTCAGGGATAAATCTAAATTCGATATTGAATCAGCTCGAAAACAATTCCATAAATGGTTAAAAACTAACTACGGCAACATGACATGTGAAAAACATTATTCGCCAATCAAACCACGCATCATTATTGAAGAATACATTGGTGAGCTAGAACACCTTCCAGTTGAATATAAGATTCATGTTTTTAATGGTGTTGCTAAATCTATGTATGTGGTTACTGGACGAGGAGAAGATATTCGTTACAATAATTACTACATTGATTGGACACCATTTGATGGTTCCCAATTTAATGGGTGGAAGAAAACGGATTATGAATTAAAGAAACCAGAAAACTGGAATAGAATGGTTCGCGTCGCGGAAGAATTAGGAAAAATCTTCCCATTTGTCCGCGTTGATTTATACAACATCGGTGGGAAGATTTACTTTTCTGAACTTACGTTTACTCCAGCTAAAGGTACATTGATTCTTGATGATGATAAATGTGACTTCGAGATGGGCGAGTGGCTCGATATTTCTAAATATTTAAAACATTAATACCAATTGGATCCTGGGAAAAGAATTTCATAGAGCATGATACTAAAGTGCTCTTTTTCTTTATTTGGATCACTTGTGTAATCATCGGTAATATCATATCCAGAATATTGACTTAAATCTTTTAAGGAATATTCAAAGGACATCGCATCAGCACCATTAATCTTGTCTACTGTTCCTTCATCAAACGGAACTTCGATATATGTCGTACTTCCTCCGTTATCAGAAGATATTTGTAAATCGTTAAAAACCATGTCAACACGGTCATAAGTATTTGTTCCTTCAATACGAATATAGAACTTAAATGTAGCATCAATTTTTACACTACGAATACGCGCTTCTTCACTTTCGTAGTTAATGGTTGTGCCACCACGAAGAGCAAAAGCAAACGACTCGCTTCCACGATATTCTTTTGGGAAGAAGGTCGCATAACCAGTTTTATTTAATTGGACTCTAGAGCGAGTAGTTAAGCCATCACAGCGTAGACGTCCATCATACAGTTTTGATAAATAGCCGTAAGAGAATTTATCTTCTTCTTTAATGAGATTTCTTACTTCGAAACCATAATCCTTTCCGTTATTAATAATTCCTGTAGAAATCTTAAAAGGATTGGAAATTGTTGAGATTTTTCCGATTTCCAACTCTTTAACACCATTCCATTCAACATAGTAATTTTGATCAAAATCCGATGAATTGTATCGGCCAGCTTCAAATGCCTCTTCGGTCTTTCTGCAACCAACAAGGATTAATGCTAATAGAGGAAGAACTGCATAAATCTTTTTCATTCCTTTTCCTCCTGGTCACTATCACTAAAGTCGTATTCTTCAACAGCTGAAACACCAGTTCCAACTTCTTTAACTTTCTTTTCTTTCTTCTCAAACTCAACTGGAGCAATCTTCTTAGCATTAGCAACATAGCCAACAAGGAAGAGTAAAACCATAAAAGATGTTGAACGGCTAAATGAATTTAAATATTCCTTAACATGAATAAGTGGGAAAGTTTCAAATGCGACTGAATAATAAATAACAAAAACAATGAAGAATGTTAATAACACTGCTTTTGTTGACGAATTGTCGCGACTATTTTTTAGGTATCTTCCTGTCGAGAAGAATGATAATACACCAAACGCAATTAGAGCAATTAAAGCAAAAACACCACCCTCTTTTAATATCTCTAATTCGAAATGACCACTCGAAGAAAGAAGTGCATCATATGTCTCACCATAAACATCTTGAATATTTCCAGAATGGAAACCAAATAAGTTATATGGTTTAAAGGCTGGTGATAAAACAGCATTGATCTTGCTCATGACATGGTTGGTGTTGAACACTTTGTTTAAGAAGGCGTTCTGAGCAAAGATTGTTCCAGAACTGATGTTATTAATAATAACAAGAATTCCTAATAAGCATCCTAAACCAAGAATAACGATGAACGCCCATTTAAGTAATTTCTTAAACAAGTCATTGTCTCTAAAGAATTTGTAAACAACGCCGATTACTAAAACAATCGCCAGGAAAATAATTCCTGTGATTGATGTAACAGTAACGATAGCAAGAATAGAAATAACTGCGTATAGGGCGACAACTAAAAACTTCTTTGTTTCCTTCTTTCGATCAATGAAGAATAAAGCGGGAATTGAAGCTGATAATAAAACGGCAAATTGAGTTCCATAAGAAATTGTTGATTCGTAGAATTTCAAGCCAACTAAGACATTCATCTCTTGGGTTAAGTTAATAACCTCTCCACGATAATAACCATCAGGATTAGAGGAGAAAATCAGTGGATAAAACGGTCCATAGTCAAACCATGTTGCAAAAGTATTGATTAAAACAAGAAGCGCTAAGCCGCCACCAATACAAATTAATGCAACCTCAATATTGAAAGACTCGTTTCTTCTTGCGGTTAATCCCATAAAGAAGAAACCCATAATTCCTAACAAAGAACAAATATTCTCTAGAATCTTGCCTTCAAAATAATCTGATCCGGCTAGAGAAACAAGCACAGCAAAGATAAACAAAGGAACAATAAAAACAAGTAGGTGGAGTAGTTCACCTTTTTTAAATTGGCTTCCACTTGTTAAAAGAGCAAAAACGGCAACTATGAAACCAGCAATATGAAAGACAAGATTAATCCCGCCTAAACCGAATGTTGTCAAAGCAAGAACTTCAAAAACAAGGAATGCAACAATTCCTTCGTATCCTTTGAACGATTTCTTCGCAGTCATACGTTAATTATATTACTTGTGATAAGTTTCGTGGTTTAAAATTTTGAAACCACGATATATTTGCTCCAAAAGAACTAATCTTGTCATCTGATGAAGGAAGGTCATTTTCGAGAGAGAAATTGAAGCGTTTGCTCTTTGTTTCAATTCGTCAGAAAGACCATATGATCCGCCGATAACAAAAGTCAAAAAAGCCCCAGCAATTTCCAGTTTTTTTTCAAGAAATGCAGCAAATTCTTCGCTTGAAAATTCTTGTTTTTCAAGATCAAGATTTACACAAAATTCCCCCGTTTTTAAAAGCTTCAAAACTCTCCTTCCTTCTTCATTTTTAACCCTCTCAATTTCACTTTGGTTTGGGTTATCTCTAACAGGAGAGTCGTTTACTTCAATAATTTCAATATCGCAGTATGGACGAATGCGTTTGAGATATTCAGAAATACCAGATTTCAAATAATCTTCTTTAATTTTGCCAATCGCAATAATTCTAATTCGCATGAAACTATTATACTGAATTGCTTTTTACATAAAAAGAAAACTCTAGCCGTTTGACTAGAGTAAATTTTCATTGGTGGAGTCGGCGGGCATCGCACCCGTGTCCACAGAAGGCCCCACAATAACGCCTACAGCTTAGGCGATATTAGTAATCTCGTACGCTCGTTGCATATCGCCTGCTTGAGCAATACAAGGTTCGTTGACTTTCGATGGGGATTAGCGAACCAACTGGCCCCATCTATCCTTTTGGTATGACACCTACTTTAAGCGTGAAAGGCTAAAACCTTAAAGAGTGCTCTGTCCGGCGTCTAACGTCGGTCCCTATGTCGGGTAGCTTAAGCTAAGCAGAGGGATTGAGCTCTTGGAGCTCTCATATAACTGTTGTCAGTTATTTTGTTTTGATGATAACGTCATCACTCGGCTGCAGTTAATGCCAGGCAATCATCCGTGTCGAAACTATATCGACCCCAAATGTGGTGTTATATTATCACGATAATTAAGTTTATACAAATTATATTTGTTTTAGCCAATTTGTTTGATAACATATATAGCGCTATGAAAAACTTTAAATTAATTCTTAAATCATTATTCTCAAATAATGCTGCCGTTGAGGGTGCGCGTCATCGTCCTTGGTACTTCGCAGTGATCATGTTCTTTGTATCCATGGTACTTGCTTTAGTTCCAATTTTCGTGACAAACATCAGCAAAAAGGGCACCGACATTGTAAAACAATACAATTACAACATGGATAACCTTTCGCTTATTTTTAGTGAAGAAATTAACAAAGATAACGTTACCTTAGAAGTCAGTTATAACGAATCAACAGAAAAGAATGTTCTTTTAGATCATGGTACATGGAACGCAACATTCAAGGAAAATGTCTTTGGTTATAACGATCAAAACTATAATTACTATTTCCATAAAGACGAAAACGGAGTTATTGATTTACTTGCTTTCTATCTTGGAAATATGTCTTCTGAAAACTTATCAGGTTTTGCAAAAAGACTCGAAGAAGCTCATAAAGAAGCTAATGCTCAACTCCCAAGTATCATCATGATGACAGAAACCCAAATTGTTTTTTATATCTCCAATCCTGCTCGAGGATCTGTTATTGGAACAATTGTTGGTGATTATCAATCGACAAAGGTTGGTTTCGATATGAAACAACTCTTATCTGGAAAACCACACACAAACGTTGAAGAATACAAAGCTTACAAAGCTGAGACATGGGATAATTGGAAAAACTTCTATAATGAGGTTTATAACAACAACCGCTTAACCTCAACATGGACCACCACATTAATCATGCTTGCAATTGATGTTGCATTGGTGTTCTTTATGGGATTAATGGTCTTCGTCCTCACCAGAGGAAAGAACAACCCATTCCGCATTTACACCTTCTGGGAATCCATGAAGATTGGTATGTGGTCAGCCAATATGCCAGCAATCTTAACTTGTGGCTTGGGCTTCCTGCTTAGCAGCTTCATGCAAGTATTATTCGCACTTCTCCTTGGCGTCCGTGTGATGTGGCTAACAATGAAAACGTTAGGACCAAACAACGTCCCAACACCAAGTTCCAATTACAAGGAAGTTAAAACTATTACAGCAAAACCTTCCAAAAAATAAGGAAAATAAAAAGCTCACGAATTCGATTGTCGTGAGCTTTTTTAATCCCCGTAATCAGAGCCTCGAGACTTGTCCTCGAAGTAAACATTTATTGGATCTGAAACATCAGTAAATTCCAACAATTTATATCCCGGAATTTCAATAAACGGATTTTCAAAATCATTGACAAAAATCACATATTTTCTTTCAAAAGCCGTCTTTTTTAACTGCTTAATCACTTTATCAAAATTCTCTGGTTGAATCTCTTTGAAAATCATTAATTGAGTATAAAAAGTTGGTTCAACATAAAACCTTTCTCCACTTGGAAATTCAAAACCACGAATAAAGCGAGTGTGTTCATCTTCAACAGCAATTAAGTCATTGAATTCTTCGTAGTTCATCGTTTTCCTCCTAAAGTCATTTCAACTTGATTCGCACAGTGAATCTTAATGTTTTGTGTTTTTATTTTACGCTTCCTAAATACTTTTTCATATGCAGAAAGAGCTTTTTCAGGTGTATTTGCTTCCTTAGAAAGGTGTGCGAGAACTATTTCTTTTGTTTTTGGACCAATTACATCACACATATAAAACGCCGAATCTTCATTACACAAGTGTCCATGATCAGAAAGGATTCTTTGTTTCAACAATTCAGGACGATTTGTTTTTAATAGCATCCTTCTATCATGGTTCGATTCGATTATGTAGTAATCAGTATTCTTGATTAAATCTAAAGTGTTAGATGGGATAAAGCCCGTATCGGTCAAATAAACGAGTTTTTCATCATCCACCTTTAAAATATAGCCAACTGTATTTGGTGCATCGTGTGAGGCCTCTATTGGCATAATTTCAAAGCAACCAATGTTAAATAATTTCTCAACTTCAATTATATGAACGTCACCTTTGGTGTAAGTCCTTTTTGTACAGTAAATTGGTAATGGATCAAGATATCTGATCCCAGCTGTATGATCACCGTGTGAATGTGTGATTAATAACGCATCAATATCTAAGGTTTTTTTATTCCAAATTGCACAACCATCTCGAAGACATTTTAGAGAAATACCCATATCAATTAAAAGAACGCAACCGTTATGTTCGATAATGGTTGCGTTTCCTTTTGATCCTGACTGAATAATATTAAATTTCATTAGTCGCGGTTTAAATAGCTAACACGTTCTTTTTCTAAAGCAAGAATTTGTTCACTTGCTTCTTTAGAAGGGGAGTCAAATTTGCAATATGCTTTACGGAAAAGAAGTTCGACTGTGCCCATTTTACCGGAACGGTTTTTAACAATCTGGACGTTGACCATAATTGTATCTTCACCGCCTTCGGCACGAGCAATTTTTTGTTGTGCTTCGTTAACAGCGTCGTTTTGTTTTTCAAAGATGGAACGATTTGCACCACTATTGTTAACAGTCATTCTGTTTTCTTGAAGCATCATAACGACATCGGCATCCTGTTCGAGAGAACCGGATTCACGCAGGTCAGAAAGTTGTGGATTAGCATTCTGACGGTTTTCAATGTTACGGTTTAACTGCGCAACACCTATAACTGGGATATTAAGATCCATCGCCAATTTCTTTAATGTTTGCGAAATTAATTGAACTTCTAACTGGCGTGACTCGGTTTTGGTTTTACCAACAACACGAATTAATCCAACATAGTCGACAATAATCAAGCTTAAATCTGGTTCCTTGTTTTTGAGCTTGCGGCACTTAGCGGCCAAATCAAATAAGCTGATACCAGAGGTATCATCAACGTAAATCTTGGTTTCACCAAGACGTTCACAAGATTGTTGAAGTTTTAGTCTTGTATTTGGAGTAATGTTATAACCAGTTTGTAACCAGTCAAATGGAACGTTTGAATCTCCTGAAACCAAACGTTTAAACAAAACATTAGATGGCATTTCCAATGAGAAATAAGCCACTGGATAGCCACGTAACGCAGCATTCATTGCAAGGTTTAAAGATAAAGCTGTTTTTCCAACACCTGGACGAGCAGCAATAACAATAAACTCTCCTGGATGAAACCCGTGTGTTAATAAATTCATCTTTGGAAATCCGGTTGGGACACCAGTAACAGTATCGTCAGATGTTGTAGCTTTTAAATCTTTGAATTCTTGAGAAAGTTTACTTGTAACTTCACGAGCGGATTGAAAATCTCCAATTCGTCTCTTTTCTGTAACTGAGTTAATTTGTTTTTCACTAATGGATAAAAAGTCTGAAACATTATCAATGTCGTTGTTTTTATAGTTATCCTCGATACTCTCAAGGGTTAACAAGAAATGTCTTAACAATGATTGGTCTTGGACAATCTTGATGTAGTTTTCAATATTTGAAAAAGTAACAACACTATCTGCGAGTTCAAGTAGATATTCTGGTCCGCCAGATGTTTCTAAGTCTTTGGCATTAATTAATTCATCAACAACAGTTTGAACATCAACAGCGGTTCCACGTTTAAAGCATCTTTGCATAGCTTGGAAAATAACAACGTGGTTCTTATTCTCTGGGAAAAAGTCATCATCGGTTAGTTTTCCAACGCCATCACTTAAAATTGAGGAGCTCTTAAGCATCGCACCTAGTACGGCTTTTTCGGCTTCTGTATTATGTGGTAAATTTTTACGATCAATTGCCATAGTCTCCTCCTTATTTGCTTTCGGTGACGTGAACATTAATTTCACCAATCACGCCTTTGTATAATTCAATTTGTAACTTCGTATATCCGAATGCGTCAACAACGGTTTTATTGACGAATTTTCTCTTATCAATTTCGATGCCGTGTTTAGCTTGTAACTCAGCTGCGATTTGTTTTGAAGAAATTGTCCCAAACATTCTTCCACCACGTCCTGAATTGGCGCTAAATTCAAGAACAATATCTTTGAGTTTTGCAGCAATATCCTTGGCTTTTGCAATGTTTTTTGCAATTTCTGCAGCTTGGTCAGCTTTCTGATTGTTGAGAATCTCAAGTGACTTCTCTGAATACATCACAGCAAGCCCATGTGGGATTAAATAATTCGCACCATAACCGTCTTTTACATTGACGATTTCTTGCTTTTTGCCAACGCCTTTAACATCCTTTAACAAAATTACTTTCATTAGTGTTTCTCCGGCATTGTTCGTGCATCATTAAGATATTCTTTTAGAACATCGAGAAGTTTCTCTTCAACTTTATCAATTGGTGTATTTTTAAAGGCACCAGCAGCCATAGTAAAGTGGCCACCACCATTCATCTTCTCAGCTAATAATTGAACGTTGACTGTGCCATCACTACGACATGAAATACGTGTTTCGTTAGCGCCTGTACGTCCGATAACAAAGCACGCATTTACGCCCTTCATCTGCATGCATTGGTTTCCAACCTTGGCAAGCGTTGCTTGCTCAATGATATCTTCTTCATCAGCCAAACAGTAAACCACTCCATAATATGGAGTTTTGAGGCTCGAAATAATATGCGTAATAAGGGCGTATTCTTCAAAGTCGTCTTTTAAGAAATCGTCAGCGATGGAGTTATCGGCGCCCATTTCTTTAAGAATCATTGAAGCTTCGAATGTACGTATACCACAACTCTTTGATTTGAAGTAGTTGGAATCCATAAAGATTCCAGAGAGCATTACGGTAGCGTATGCGCTTGGAATATCTATACGCGGGTTCGCGCTTGAATAATGAATCAATTCAGCAATCATTTCACATGATGAAGAAGCACTTGGTTCAATATAATTGAACACCGGTGATTCAATGAATTCCTCACTACGTCTATGATGGTCAATGACCATTACTTTCGTAGCTTTTTCAAGTACCTTTGGTGCCATTGTCATTGTTGGTCTATGAATATCACAAACAATGACTAATGTATTTGCTTTTAGCGAGGCTAAAGCATCATCTGGAGAGACAGTTAATTTCTCAAGTTCTTCTCTAGAGAATGTCGCTGTCATAGCCGAACGAGTCTTTCGCTCAGTGTTCTTTGGATCGTAAACGATTTTTACTGGTTTCTTACAATAGTCACAAACAGATTTCATGCCTAGGCACGCGCCTATCGCATCCATATCAGCGACCGCGTGGCCCATGATAATGACGTTAGAAGAGTTGCGAATTAATGAAAGAACAGAGTCGGCCATAACACGAACTTTAACTTTGTTACGACTCTCTTGAGCCTCGACTTTACCACCATAAAATTTCAAAGATTGTCCATATGGAGAAACAACAACTTGATCACCACCACGAGACATCGCAATTTCAATCGCGGCATTTGTCATTTCGTTTAACTTATTTATATCCGGAATATCATGGGCAAAAGCCATAGATAATGTTGGTGGAGTATCTTCATTTTCTCCAATTAAATGGATTTTCTCTAATAAAGAGAACTTATCATTCTCCATCTTTTGAAGTGATTCAAAATTACACACAAGGAAATATGCATCATTGCGATAACGACGTAAAAGTACGTCGAATTCATCACAATATTTAAAGATTTCGTTACGAATCTTAGAAATTGTGTCGTTCGCGTCATCACCACTGCTAGAAACGTCAGAGTAATTATCAATAATTACCATACCAATAACGGTACTATTCTTTTTTGCGAATGTAGTTGTTGTTTCAAGGTCGGTATTATCTTTAAAGATATAAAGTCCAGCATCAGGCAAATATTTCACGTCATAGTTGCGTGAGTTAATAACTAATTTACAGATGGCATCGCCGCCTTTTTGAATTTCTTGAAGCTTTGGTTGCCATTCAAGAATATTTTGATCAAGAATTTCTAAGTTACGGTCATGGAAAATATCGTTAATCCAAATAACAACGTTATTTTCATCAACAACGACAAGGCCAATCATGCCAAAGTTATAGGCTTCTTGGACGTCGCCGCCAATAAGATCGGCAGCCCTTAAATCTGTTTTCTTTCTCTTAATAGAGAAAACAAGAACGGAAACCCACACAAAAACAATATCAAGTCCGATTAAAGTTGCTGAAACAGCGTAAATAATTTCGACTGATACTTTTTCTTTGAGTTGGAAGACATTTTCAAAATAAAAGATGCCAAAAGCTGCAATTAAAGCAAGCTCAACAACAATGAGAATAAAAGCAACTAATTTGAATGTTCCACCGATCTTTTTCATAGATAAGTATTGATATTATATCAATTATCTTCGTTAGAAAGAAACAAAAAAAGAGCAATTTTGTAGAACTAGTTCACAAAAACCTAAAAAGTTCCGAATTGCTCTTATTTTTTGTCAATTAATCAATTTTTTGAAAATCAGAAGCTGGGTGTTTGCAGATTGGACAAACGAAATCTTTTGGAAGTTCTTGTCCTTCATATTCAACAACGAATCCGCAAATCTTACATGCAAAGTGATGTTTAACGGCAGGAGCTTCAATTTTCTTATCTCCAGCAAGATTCTTGCTTGGTTTCATTAATTCATTAGCTAGAGCTTCGATTTGTTTTCTATTTTCTTCTGTTAAAGCAGAGAGAATACGAATTGATGGTTCAATAAATTCGAGATTCTTACTGTTAGCAAGTTTTTCCTTCATTAATTTAGCTGCAGCAGGAGCCCAAGTACCATTTTCAATCAACGCAATTGTTTTGTTTTGGAATAAACGTTCAGTGAGGTGATCAATAAAGGTATGCATGAATGGGAAAATCTGCATGTTGTAAGTTGTTGTCGCAAGAACAATCTTTGGATAACGGAAAGCATCTTCAACAGCCTCCGCCATATCTTCTCGAGCGAGGTCTGTAATTGCCACTTTTGGGCAACCTTTTTCACGAAGTTTTTCGGCCAATAATTCGGCTGCTTCTTTTGTGTGTCCATACACTGTTGTATAGAAGATTGCGACACCATCAGTTTCGCTCTTGTACGAGGACCAAATGTCATACAAATTAAGGTAATAATTTAGGTCTTTATCAAGCACTGGACCGTGGAGTGGACAAATCATCTCAATAGGCAATTTAGCGGCCTTTTGCAGGAGATTTTGCACTTGAAAACCGTATTTTCCAACGATTCCAATGTAGTAACGACGAGCTTCGCAAGCCCAGTCTTCTTCAACGTCTAATGCACCGAATTTTCCGAACGCATCAGCACTAAAAAGTGTCTTGGCTTTTTCGTCAAAAGTGACCATAACTTCTGGCCAGTGAACCATCGGTGCAAAGATAAATTTTAGAGTGTGTTTTCCGAGGTTAAGTGTGTCCCCATCATTCACCACTAATTTGTGTTTTAATTCAGGATGGTAGAAATGTTCCATCATGGCGAAAGTTTTGGAGTTTCCGACAACGAATGTTTTTGGATAAACTTTCAGGAATTCAAGGATGTTTGCTGAATGGTCTGGTTCCATATGTTGAACAATTAAGTACGTTGGTTTTTGATCACCAAGAACTTCTTTTAAGTTCGCCAACCATTCTTTAGTGAATTTCACATCAACAGTATCAAAAATCGCAATTAAGTCATCCTTAATCACATATGAGTTATAGGCCATTCCATTAGGAACAATGTATTGGCCTTCAAATAAATCTAACTTGTGGTCATTTACACCAACATAGTAGATATCGTCACGTAATAATTTCATTATTTTGCAACCCAATTCTTCACAACTTCGTCTGATTTTTCAGCGTCATAGCCACGAATTGCTAAACCTTCTTTAACAATCGCACCTTTGACCGCGCCACGAAGCTCTAATTCCATAAATCCAAAAGATCCTTCTTCGTTGGTGCAAAATGGTTTAACAACTTTGCCAACGAATGAATATTGCTTTAAGAAGCTAGCAATAATTCTTGGGTAAGAACGATACCAAAGTGGGAACCCAATATAAATTGTGTCATATGCATCAATTGATGCAGGTAAATTTGCAATCGCAGGAAGAATATTTTCTTCATACTCATGACGAGCACGTTTATTGCATTCTTCATATCCAAATGGATATTCTTCGACTGGTTTCAAACCAATTAATGCCCCGCCTGTGATTTTTTGGATTTTTTCAGCGACGATTTCAGTAAAACCTTTGTGAATGATTTCACGATTTCCGTCAACAATGTTTTCTCCAGTATGAGAGAAGTAAACGATTAATGATGTCATAATAAAACTCCTTAAACATAGTTTAGCAAATTCTTAAATTGTTCTCCACTACTTAATTATAAATAATTAATTAATGGCTATAGACTATGCTTGAGGAGCTTCTTTTTTAGGAAAACCAAGCGTTTTTCCTTTAAATGTATCGTAGATTAATAAAATTAACGCAGCAAGAATTGATATAGCACCAACGATCAGGTTGAGGTTATTGTTATCAAGATAATATGTATTAAATAGGTAGTTGTTATAACCTTGGAATGTACCCGCGACCGCTAGGAAGGAAATGTACCATTTCTTTGGATTAACCGCGATGTAAAGAATTGCGAACACTTCAGCAAGATAGAAGTATCTTTCGTGCATCGAAGGTAAAACAAACGGGGCGAACAAAGCTAACAAGAATGAAATCTTAATAATTTCATCAAGTGTTACATCTTTGTAGGCCAAGAACAGGAAGATTAATAGTATAACTATTAACGCAAGACCAAAGTATGTGGCTGCAGGAACCAAATGATCCATCACCGATTCGTTTGTAATCTGGGATCTATACATAAAGATGTACATACTTGGTGCATTCACCGATAGGAATGGATATTCTTCGGTTTGATCGAAGTATACATTGATACAGGAAGCAAAACTTCTACCACACGCCATCGCTGGAATCATCATCACGACATAGATAACCGGAACCAATAATAACCAATAAAGTTTAAATTTCTTCTTAAACCAAAGTAGGATAAGCACAGGTAGGAAGAAAATACTTTGTAGTTTGAATGCAAACGAAATTGCAAAGGCAACTGAAGCCCATGCTGATTTCCCTTTTAAAACAAAGAACAGCGACAAAACAATAAAGAAAACATAAATCGCATCACATTGTCCCCAAAACGCACTATTTAAGAAAATCTGTGGAAGGAACAATGCTAAAAATACTCCAAGAAGAGTAATTGCATCATGTTTCTTTAAAATAAATTTTAAGATGAAGAAAATAAGGATTGCTGTTCCAAGTTCAAATCCCATCGAAATGAACTTAATTGAATAATTCAAAGCCTGGCCTTCAATGTCGAATTTGAACAGAGATAAGAAGGCTAAGAAATATAAATATGTTGGTGTATAATCAGCATCATCACTCGCTAAGAAACCTTTCGCATCTTCAAGTAATGATTGGTACCAAGGCTTTAAGAAGTTGTAATAGTCTCCACTCATCTTCGTCATTAAAGGAATGCGGATTACCACCGCTAAAATGACAACCAAAGCAAGCGAAAGCCAGAACCAATACTTTTGGATGAAGTTGATTACAACATCTCTTACTTTAGTAAAGAAAGCACCAATTTTCGCCATTATTTATCCTCAGTCGTCTTTTCAATAAAGTAATGTGGACGTTTCTTTGATTCAATGTTGATCTTTCCAACATATAAACCAATCACGCCTAAAGCACAAAGAATAATTCCTGTGTTAAACGCGATAAAAGCAAATAGGTAGTAGAAAATCGAGAATAAATAAACTCCACATAAGTGGATAATTCCAATTGTTAAAGCAAATAAACAAGATAAAACAATCACAAAAATACCAAACTTACCAATCGCAGTTAATGGCTTAGATGAGAAGGAAGTCATTCCGTCGCTTGCTAATAGCAACATCTTGGATAGCTTGTAATGTGTCTCACCTTGTTGACGAGCTAAACGATCATATTCCACTTTCGCAGATGGATAACCAATCTGTGGAACGATTCCGCGTAAAAATAGATTTGATTCCTGATAGGAAAGCAAAGCTCCGACGGCGCGGTACGATAGTAAGCGGAAGTCCGCGGAATCCTCGACAATCTCTACACCAAGCTTTTTCATAAACTTATAATATGAACGAGCGGTTTTTCTTTTAAAGAATGAATCAGTTTTGCGTTTCTTTCTAACACCATAAACAACATCATTTCCTTCAAGATATTTTTGAACCATTTCGCCAGTAACATTAATGTCATCTTGGAGGTCAACATCCATGGTAATTGTGAAGTCAGCTTTCTTTTCGTAAGCATACGCTAAGCCTGCTTCGACAGCATATTGGTGACCTTTATTTCTAGAGAGTTTAACACCAACAACGAACTTCGATTTCCTTGCTAATTCCTCAATAATTGACCATGTTTTGTCTTTTGAGCCATCATCAACAAAAACAACTTTTGAATCTTTAGAAATAAGTCCATCTGAGACTAATTTTTCATAGGACGCAAAAATCTTTTCTGCAGAAGGATTTAAACATTCTTCCTCGTTATAACAAGGGAAAATCCAATAAAGTGTTTTCATATATGTGGCTCCAATACGTGTGTATTTATAATAAAACACGACACGCGAATAAAGCAATAAAAAAAGCCATCCAAATGGAAGGCTTTTAATCTTTGAACTAATTAGTCTTGAACATATGGAAGTAAGGCCATGTATCGAGCGTTCTTAATTGCTTTCGCAAGTTCACGTTGATATTTAGCACATGTTCCTGTCGAATGACGGGAAGCAATTTTTCCAGTTGGTGTAATAAATTTACTAAGTAATTCAGCATCCTTATAATCGATGTATTTCACTTTATTCTTTGTGAAGTAACACACCTTCTTATGAGGTCTAATCTTTTTGAATCCCATAATTATTCCTTTCTTACTTTTTAGAATGGTAAGTCATCATCTGTAACTTCGATAGAATCTAAATTTTTAGATTCATCAACCGGTGCTTCTTCACGAACTTCATCAAGAATGATTTCTTCGTTTGGAATTTCACGGTTCTTTGAAGCTGGATCAAGGAATGTGACATAGTCAGCCACAATTTCGATCACTGATGCTTTACTACCATCACGGCGTTCGAATGTGCGTTGGCGGATGCGTCCGTCTACGCCAGCAAGCGAGCCTTTACGAAGAAACTTAGCACAATTGTCAGCTTGGTTATTAAACACAGTGACACCAATAAAGGTTGTGGTTTTGTTTCCTTGCGCGTCTTTTACGCGGTCATCAACCGCGAGTGTGAATGAGCAAACAGCTACTTCGCTGTTCGTGCGTCTGAGCTCTGGATCACGAGTTAGTCTTCCGACTAAGCAAATTCGATTCATCATAATGTAAATCTCCTCCTCAATTAGTCTTTGTCAACTGTGATTAAGTGACGTACAACGTTTTGATTGATCTTTGTTAATCGAGCGAATTCGTCAAGAGCCGCTTTGTCAGCTGTTACTTTAATAACAACATAGTAGCCTTTGAGCATATCGTTGATTGGATAAGCAAAGTTTCTCAATCCCCATTCATTAACTTTAGTGACTTTTGCACCGTTGCTAGTAAGAATGGCGTGAAGTTTCTCGATTTCAGCTTTGCGGCTTTCATCGTCGAGACCATCTTTCACGATGTACATGATTTCGTACTTTTTCATACAGGCACCTCCCTTTGGTCTATCTGGTTTGTATTCACTACAAACAGAGAGTAATGCGATTTCTCGCTTCATTATTATAAATGAAGTGCTGCTTCTTGTATAGAAAAAGATTGGAATAATGAAAAATGAGTAAAGAAAAAGGGTAGCAAGCTACCCAAATTCATTTAATTATTTCGAGGAATCTCTCATACATGGGAAGAGAATTACTTCACGAATTGATTGTTGATTTGTCATTAACATGACAAGTCGGTCAATTCCAATTCCAATTCCACCACAAGGTGGCATTCCATATTCGAGAGCTTCAAGGAAGTCTTCATCCATTTCAGAGGCTTCCTCATCGCCAAGTTTCTTGGCTTCAAGTTGTTTTTCAAAACGTTCTTTTTGATCAAGCGGATCATTTAATTCGCTATAAGCATTTCCGTATTCACAACCGCCGATAAATAATTCAAAACGATCGGTGAACAATGGGTTGTCTTCACACTTTTTGGTAAGTGGAGAAACCTCAATTGGATAGCGATAGACGAACGTTGGTTCTTGGAGTAAGTCGTCACATTTTTGATCAAAGAATGCATTAATAATGTGGCCAACTGTATTGAAGTGTTTTTCAAGTTTGACACCATGTTTTTTCGCAAGTTCAACAGCCTCTTCATATGAGACGTTTTTATCAAAATCAACACCGGTTGCTTCCTTAACAACTTCCACCATTGTTTTCCATCCAAATGGCTTACCTAAATCAAGGGTTTTTTCGCCATATGGAATTGTGGTTGATCCAACAACTTTTAAAGCGACTTCTCTGAATAAATTCTCTGCAAATTCCCGCATATCTTGAAGATTTCCGTATGCTTGGTAAAGTTCAATTGTGGTGAATTCTGGATTGTGTTTTGTATCCATTCCTTCATTGCGGAATAAGCGTCCAATTTCATACACCTTTTCCATGCCACCAACGATACATTTTTTAAGGTTAATTTCTGTCGCGATTCTGAGATAGAAATCCTTGTCCAATGTGTTGTGATGAGTGATGAATGGACGAGCAGAAGCACCACCTAAAATTGGTGATAAGATACTTGTCTCAACTTCAACGAATCCGAGCTTATCGCAATAATTTTGGATAGCACGAATGATTCTTGGTCGAGCAAGAGCAATCTTCATCGAATCGTCATTCATAATCAAATCGACATAACGGTGACGATAACGTTCTTCAACATCAGTTAAACCATGGAATTTCTCTGGAAGCGGGCGAAGCGATTTAGTGAGGTGTGTGTATTTCTCAACACGAACGGTTAATTCACCAGTTCTTGTAAGCATGACTCGACCATAAACACCAACAATATCGCCAAGGTCGGCAAGTTTAAAAACTGTATAAGCTTCTTCACCAACAACATCGATACCAACATAGCATTGAATATTGCCAGTAACATCTTTGATGTTCATGAATGAAGCTTTTCCCATTTTTCTTAAAGCCATAATACGTCCAGCAAGCGTGACGTAAATTGGATTTGCTTCTAGCTGTTCGTTGTCTTTCCCAGCGGCTTTTTCGCGAACAGATTTAATGCTGTCACTGCGAACAAATTTCTTGCCGTATGGATCAACCCCGAGTTCTTTATATCGCGCCAATTTATCTCTTCTGGCACGTTCTTGATCAGTTAATTTTTCTTCCATTTTGAAAAACCTCGCTATGACTATACCATAAACGAAGCATTGGAACAATGTGGAATTTATCGATATTCGCTCAAAATGCGCATTAATTGCTCACGAGTTGTGAGTGTTTGAGCGATAGCATTTTTGATTTTTTTAGTGTTTGGATAGCCATCAAAAAACTTGGTAGCAATGCCCCTGAGAAGCATCATCGCTTTAAACTCACCTTTTTCTTCGATGAGCATATCGGCAAACTCTAATAAATAGTTGATGTTTTCTTCAAGAGTTGCGTCAGGTAATTTTTCACCGGTTTCGAAGTAATGATTTAGTTGTTCAATAAGTCTCGGATGGCCAACTCCACCACGAGCCACCATCACTGCTGTTGCTTTCGAAATATCAAGTAATTGCAAGGTTTCGTCCAAAGAGTAAATATCTCCAGAAATTATTAACGGAACGCTCATTTTTCCTTGCAAATCTCGAATAATTTCGTAATTTGCTTTTCCAGAATATCCTTGTTTTGCTGTTCTTGTATGAAGCCCAATTGCTTTAACTCCAGCCTTCTCCAAAACTTGGATATTTTCCATAAAGTTAATCGTTTTTTCATCCCAACCTAAACGGATTTTGGCGGTCACAGGAAGAGGCGAATAATCACAAATTTTTTTCATGTATTTGAATAGCTTTTCTGGGTCCTTCAACATCGCTGATCCAGCACCAGTTTTTGTCACTTTTGGAACGGGGCAACCTAGATTAATATCAATGAAATCAATGTTTGGATTTTCTTTTAAAACAACATCAATGGCTTTACAAATATTGTCTGCGTCTCCACCAAATAATTGAATTGCCACAGGTCGTTCTTCATTTGCGGTTTTCAAATATTCAATTGTCTTATCATTTCCGTAGATTAAACCGCAATCAGAAACCATTTCGGTTACGGTTAAACCAGCACCGAAACGTTTCATAAAATTACGGTATGCTAAAGAAGTAATTCCAGCCATAGGAGCAAGAACGACTCTTGATTTAATTTCTACATTTCCAATTTTCCACATAATGAAAAGGGAGTATTTACTCCCTTATTATTTTTCTTCAGGCTTTTCTTCAACCTTTGGTTCAGGTTCTTTTTCTTCTTTAACTGCAACCTTTGGTTCTTCCTTAGCCTTTTCTTTTTTTGCTTCCTTCTTTTTTAAGGTACCTTCTTTAAGAAGAATATCAATTTCTTCAGCAGTAATGGTCTCTTGTTCGAGAAGAGTTTCGGCAATTAAAATAACTTCTTTTTTATTTTCCTCAATAAGCTCAAGAGCTTTTTTGTGAGCAGATTCGATAATTTTACGAACTTCTGTGTCAATTTCAAAAGCTACTTGAGTGGAGAAGTTACGTTGTGTTGAAGTGTAGTCTCTTCCAAGGAAGACTGATCCGGAATCGTGTTCATATTGGATTGGTCCAAGTGAACTCATGCCATATTCGGTAACCATCATACGAGCAATACGTGTCGCTACTTCGATATCGTTTGACGCGCCGGTAGAAACATCTTTGAAGAAAATTTCTTCAGATGAACGTCCACCTAAATAACCAATAATACGAGCTTCCAATTCAGCTTTGCTGAGCAAGAATCTGTCGTCTTCTGGTGTCATCAACACGTGACCACCTGTACGACCACGCGGGATAATGGTGATTTTTTGGACTTTATCGGAATCTTTGAGTTTAAGACCGATAATGGCGTGTCCAGCTTCATGGTAAGCAATTTGCTTACGTTCTTTTTCGTTTAATCCTTTCGAGGATTTAGCTGGTCCAGCAATACGACGATCAATCGCCTCATCAATTTCTTTGATGCCGATCATTGGCTTATTACCACGGACAGCAAGAATAGCTGCTTCATTCATGATATTTTCAATATCGGCACCACTAAATCCGACTGTTCTCTTAGCAAGAGCTTCGAAATCAATCTTTGGATCGATGAGTTTATTACGAGAATGGACTTTGAAGATTGCTTCACGTCCTTTCTTATCTGGTAAGTTAACAGTAATTGTTCTATCGAAACGTCCTGCTCTTAAGAGAGCTGGATCGAGAACATCATCACGGTTGGTTGCGGCAATAACAATAATTCCCGAGTTATCTTCGAAACCATCCATTTCAACTAAAAGTTGATTCAATGTTTGTTCGCGTTCATCATTACCACCGCCTAAACCAGCGCCACGTTGACGTCCAACAGCATCGATTTCATCGATGAAAACTAAACATGGCGCACAAGCTTTAGCTTTTCTAAACATATCTCTAACACGTCCAGCGCCAACACCAACGAACATTTCGACAAAGTCGGAACCAGAAATAGAGAAAAATGGAACACCAGCTTCTCCGGCAACGGCTTTAGCTAATAAAGTTTTACCAGTACCTGGGTTTCCAACAAGAAGGATACCTTTTGGTAATTTGGCACCAAATTTGGTGAATTTTCCTGGTTCTTTGAGGTATTCGACGATTTCTTGCATTTCTGCTTTTTCTTCATCGCAACCAGCAACATCGCTAAAGCGAACTTTAGAATCTTCGACTTTTCTAGCTCTAGAACGTCCGAAGTCCATGGCTTTGTTGTTGGCGCCATTTACAGAGGAAGATAAACGGGAGAACAAGAAAATTGCAATGAGGATTGTGAAGACCAATGTAATAATTGTTGGGCCCCAGGAATCCCAGAAAGACACATTAAAGGCATATTCATCATGGAAATAGGATTTTGCTTTTTCGGATGGGAAATCTTCTTGATACTTTTCAACGGCGTGTTCTAATTCTTCACGAATTGAAGTTTCTTCAGTTCCAGCATCTCCGTCAAAATCAACTTTTGTATTAAATGTCGCGGCATCACAAGTAAATGTGAATGTAATCGCATTATTTTCTTTATCAAGACCTTTACCACTAACTTCATACATGGTCTCTTTGTTATAGACTTCAACGCATTGAATATGATTTTCAGTGATTTTTGAATAAAGATTTCTTTGATTTGAATCCCAACGAGTAGTTTTGCTACCAGTTAAGGCCACAATCATCCAGATGAATGCGCCAATGGCGGCTAAAATGAGAATGTAAGGAAGGAAACTTCCAAACCCTCTTCTTTGACGTCTTTCTTGTTCCATATGTTTCACCTCTTTTATATTGAATTAAATTCAACTGTCGGTACAAAAATAGTACCAAAACTAAATGTTTTGTAAATATATTTTTAAAATTGTGGATACTTAATTACTAATTTTGATGGGTGATTATCTGTATATGTTTCTCTGTAACGAGGGATATATACGAGCTTGCCATCTTTGTTGTAAATACCCGGCCACCATCCGCGTAAAAATTTGGGCATTTTCCAATCGATAAATAAACGACGAACTTCGCAATTGTAGTCAGAAATCGTATAAATCTCTGAACCACCAACAGGCTTAATTGTTAAAGGGAAATCATCTTTTGAAATATTCCTGTCTTTGTCGCTGTCTTTAAATGAAAACTCAACAAATTCGGAGCTAAAATCTCCTGGTTTTGCTAATTCGTATTCATATTTTTTAAATTGGTCAAAATCGATTAAATAAACTTTCGAATACGACTTCACCAAGTGAATGTTTTTAACCAATTTTTGGGCAATATTTGCGTGTTCACTCTCAAATGATTTTTTGATTGATTCGATTGACTTGATTGTGAGTTTCTTAAAAACGTTTCTTTTTTGTAAGTTATTAGAAATTTGTAAAAGCAAAATCTCTGGTTTTTGCTGTAAAAATTCTTGCAATTCCCAAATATTTTGAGATAAATCAGTTTCATTTTTATTGAATTTTTGTTCATTCAATTTTGTGATTTTTTCCCTAATTTTAATTCGGTCATCTTCGCTCATTTTTTCGACAATTTCGTGTCGAATTTTGTTTCTTGTGTAGAGATCTGTGAGGTTCGTCCAATCAACGGAATATGGAACACTGTTTTCGATGTCATATTTTTCTAATTCTTTCTTTGTAAAACATAAAAGTGGACGAATAATTTTTACTCCATACAATGTTGTTTCCTGATCAATGCCATATGACGCGACGAAAGATTTTTTTGAGGACTGCATGAGGTATGTTTCAATCAAATCATCTTCTTGGTGAGCCACCACAACTACGTCGCATCCATATTTTTGGAGAACTTCTTTAAAAAATTGATAGCGCAAACGCCTAGCCCACTCCTGAAAATTACCTGTATGCTTTAAATCTCGCTTATCCAAAACGCAACAAGGAACTTCAAATTTCTTACAATATTCAATCAAAGAAGATTGCTCAAAATCAGACTCTTTTCTTTTGTGATAATTAACATGAGCAACAACAAGGTTATAGTTTTCTTTAATCATCATGTCTAAAAGTGCCATGGAGTCTGGCCCAAAGGAACATGCGACAACATATTTCTTACTTTTATCCAAGTTCATAGTTCTATTTTCCTTGTTTTTTCGAGAATTTGTTATATAAAGTTTTAATCACAACAACAATGGCTTGTAAATCTTTGATCCAATTCCCTTCCTTTTTTAGTCTAATACGTAAAACTTTCTGTAAATAGGTCACAACGATTTTGTCTAAATATGGTTGCAAGCTTTCAAAAAGTGCATTTCCAATTCCGGAATGTTCAGAAAATTTAGTTGATAAAACTAGCTCAATACAATCGTTGTACTCGTTTGTCTTTTCAAACTCTTCTTCTGTTAAATAAATATCAACTTTTCTTTTATCAATTAAATTCTCAACCTCTTTTGGGAGTCGTCCATACACATCACGAACATGTCTCTTAATTTGATTGAGATCTTGCTCATCTTTAGCATTTTCAATTTCTTGGTATAACTGAATTCGATCTTCATTTGAAGCGTATTCTTCAGGAATATACGCGTCAATTTTAAACAATGTAACTGGTTTAGGTGGTTCAGGAACAACACCTGTCTTTTTCTCTTCAATAACTTCTTTTAGAAGTTTTAAATACAAATCTAAACCAACAGAATCAATAAATCCTGCTTGTTCTGGACCCAAAATATCACCCGCACCGCGAATCATTAAATCTCGTTGTGCAATTTTATATCCGCTCCCAAGTTCTGCGAAATCTTGGATGGCTTTTAAGCGTTTTTCAGCATTTTTATTAATTTGCTTATATTCGTTATAGAAAAGATACGCATACGCAATTGTATCTCCTCGTCCAACACGACCTTTGATTTGATAAAGTTGTGATAGTCCAAAATGATCTGCGTCTTCAACAATAATTAAATTTGCGTTAGGTACATCGATACCGTTTTCGATGATCGATGTGGCAACTAAAACATCAATATCTCCATTATAGAAACGAATCATGACATCTTCGATGTCTTCTTTATCCATTTGTCCGTGAACAACACCAATTCTTGCATATGGAATTGCTCTTTGAATACTGCTTGCAGTTTGATTAATTGAATAAACCGCATTGTGAATATAAAAAACTTGTCCTTTTCGAGAAATCTCTCTTTCAATTAACTCTTTTACAATTCCTTTATTAAATGGAGCAACATACGTTTGAATAGCATTTCTATTTACCGGAGGAGTTGTAATTTGTGAAACTGGACGAACACCAATTAAAGAGAGTTGCAGAGTTCTCGGAATCGGTGTGGCACTAAGAGATAAAACATCTACATTGCTTTTTAACTCTTTAATACGTTCTTTTTGTTCAACGCCGAAACGTTGTTCTTCATCAACAACTAATAATCCCAAATCCTTAAACACAAAATCTTTATTTAATAAACGATGGGTTCCAATAACAAAATGAATTTCGCCGCTCGCAATCTGTTTCATGTAAATTTTCTGCTGTTTTTCAGAAATTAATCGAGAAATGATAGCAATTTTTACTCCATAATTCGCAAATCGATTAATTGCTAATTCATAATGTTGACGCGCTAAAAGAGTTGTAGGACATAAAATCGCAGCTTGTTTTCCAGAAGAAATAGCTTTAAAAATTGCTCTAAACGCGACTTCGGTTTTTCCAAACCCAACATCACCACAAAGAAGACGATCCATTACTCGATCAGATTCCATATCTTCTTTAATCTCTTTAATCGCGGTTTCTTGGTCTTTTGTTAATTCGTATGGGAACTCATTTTCAAAATCAGCTTGTAATTGGTCGTCTTCTTGAAATTTAAAGCCTGTTGCAGTTGCTCTTTCGCTATAAAGTTGATAAAGTCTGTCGGCTAATTCATTAACTCGCTCTTTAATTCGCTTCTTTGTCTTCTCCCAATCCTTAGAATTAAGATGGGAAAGCCTTGGTTGTGCTCCTTCACGACCCGCATACTTACGAACAAGTCTAAATTGAGTCAACGGAACATATAATTTGTCTGTTCCAGCATATTGAATGTGCAAAAAGTCTCTATGAATACCATCAACTTCAATGGTTTCAATGGATAAGAATTGGCCAATTCCATAAAATTCATGTACAACATAGTCGCCTGGTTTCAAATCATCAAAGTTTTTAAGAATAATACCCTCCTTAAACTTGGAACTATATCGAGAAGAATGGCTTTGAAATCCGAATAATTCACGAGAGGAAATAAAGAAGATTTTTTCATCAGAAAACTCAAAACCTTCATCCAATGAAAATATTGCAATTCCCACATTTTTTTCAGGAATTGCTATGGATTTTAGTTTTTCATAAGCAATTTTTCTTTCATCCAAAAATTCTTTAACAATGTTGTATTGTTGCGTGTTAGACACACAGAAAATTGTCTTTTTTGCGAGCGGTAAATATGACTCAATAATCAATTGCAATGATGGAATATTTGCCTTGCTAAAAACAAGTGGTTTTATATCAAATTCAACATCATCAACGTGCTCTTTAAACAAAGAACTAGATAAAACAGTTTTTTGAAATTTAAGTACATGATCAATATCATCATACATCTCCAAATGTGATGGTAAATTTCCATGTTCAAACATCTCACGGAGATATGTTCTTTCTTCTTTAAGCGAAAACTCTAATGCGATATCAAACTGTTTCTTGTTGTTAATGAAAACAATATCTGAATCAAAATAGTCCAAAATGCTACAAGAGCGTTGTTTAATAGAATTAAAATACTTATAAGTTCTTGGATTATAAACTTTATTTTCAATACGTTCTAAATCACGATTGAAGTTTTCTAAAAGTTTTTCGCCAAGTTCATCTCCAAGCTCTTCTTGGTCTTTGGCCAATTGCTTATCGATCTTCTGCTTAAATTCACTTAATTCAAGATCTGTAAACAAACAGTCAGTGGCTGGCAAAATATCTATTTCTTCTAATGCTTCTTTCGATGATTGAGATGCAATATCAAAGAAGTGAATACTTTCAATTTCATCATCAAAAAATTCGATTCTAATTGGATAGTTATAATTAATAGAGAAGATATCAAAAATGTCTCCTCGGTGAGCGAATTGAAGTGATTGGTCAATCTTATTTACTCGAGTATATCCAGAACTAATTGCTAACTGTTTTAAATCGCTAATTTCAATATGGTCGCCAATTCTTAAATGACGCGAATGTTGAGTAAATTCAACGCGATTCGGAATAGGCGAGATTACTGCTGTTGCGTGAGTAACCAAAATAAAGTTTTTTCTCTTCTGAACTTCATTCAAAACATACAATCTTTGAGCTAAAAATTCCTTTGATGAAGTAACCAAATCACTCCTTAGCAAATCGTCACCTGGATATAACAGAACATTGTCTTCTCCAATGATAGAAGAAATAAAATCTGCGACCTTTTGTGCATTATACAAATTTGGGCAAATTATTGAGTATTTGCAAGGCTTTTTTGAGAAAATTGCTGAAAATAACAGTGAAATTCCTGTTGTGTCTCCAACGACAAAATTCCCTTTTTTCTCAAGAAGGGAGGTAGCGGCTTTGGAGTTTAAAACATAGTCAATAAGTTTATTAGTCAGCAGATTTACCTCCGTTATATTTGCACATGGCTGCATTAAAATCTTTCAGCAAGTACTCTCGTATTGCTAAAGCGGCATTTTCTATACCTTTATCGATGAGTGGTTGCTCTTCTTTGCTTGGTTTTCCGAGGACATAATTAATCGGATCAAAAGAAGGCTCTCCAATCCCGATTCGAATACGTTTAATTTCCTGTGTTCCTAAACAGTTGATAATGTTTTGGATACCATTATGTCCACCACTAGAACCAAAAAGACGTAATCTAATCTCTCCTGGTTTAATTGCCATGTCGTCATAAATTACTACAATGTCTTCAACAGGAATCTTAAAGAACGAAACGATTTGTTGGACGGCCTCGCCAGATAAATTCATATAAGTTAATGGCTCAAAAAGGATGATATCCTCGTCATCAAGTTTGAATTTGGCATATCTTCCTTTAAAATCTTCGCGATTAAAATCAACTTGTGCCATTTCAGCATAAGTTTCAATAGCTTTGAAACCACAGTTGTGGCGGGTATTCTCATATTCTTTACCAGGATTTCCTAAACCAACAATTAATTTCATAACGATGTGATTATATCACAAATAATTTGCAAGTATGCTACAATTACAAACATGAATTCAAAAGTTAAAGAAACTTTAAAAGATGCGGCGGTTGGCGCTGGAATTGGTTGTGCCGTAATTGTTCCAGGAATTTCAGGTGGCACAATCGCGCTTGTTACTGGCGCATTTAAAAAGATCGTTACAGCAGTCGATAAGCTCTTATCGAAACTATTTTGGAAGAATCTTGCCATCTTAATTCCATTTGGAATTGGAGCAATACTTGCTGTTGCTGCTTTATATTTTCCAATTACTTTAGCTTTTGAACACTGCATGCTCGCTATCGTGTGTTTGTTCGCGGGCTTTATGATAGGTTCTGTGCCAAGCATTATAGACAAGGTAACAGATCAAAAATTAAATTGGAAAGACATAGTCTTTGAAATTGTTGGTTTTATTATTGTTGTTGGATTTGGGTTATTATCAATTCATTTTAATTTAAATACTTCAGTTCAAGGAATGTTTAGTAATAATGATTGGTATCTATACCCAATTCTATTAGGTGTTGGAATTATTTCTTCAACAGGATTAATTGTTCCTGGCTTCTCTGGATCAATGCTTTTAATGGTCATTGGTTTTTATGACAAGATACTAAATCTTGTTAAACAAATCCCTGAACAACCATTATGGTCAATTTTAAGATTATTTACATTCGCAATTGGTGTTTTAGTTGGCTTTATCGTGTTTAGTAAAACAATGAAGCGTCTTTTTGAAAAACACGCCAGAGCAACAAATTTTGTTGTTTTAGGATTTTTAGTTGGATCAATTATCGCAATATTTGTTAATGATCAAATGTTCAACTATTTAAAAACAAGTCTTAACACTTTAGATTACATTCTTGCTCCAATCTTCTTAATCGTTGGTTTGGTTGTTTCATATTTAATTGTTGTTTACGTAAGAAAACATCCAGAAAGCGAAACACAAAATGCCGAGAACAAGTGACGTTAACAAACTAATTAAAGATGAGAGAAAACAATCAATTTTCTCCGCTGCTTTGCCATTGTTTGCTCTTTATAACGATAAGGTTTCTGTCGATATGATCTGTGAGAAAGCAAAATGTTCTCACGGCCTACTTTACCACTACTTTCGAGACGCAAATAACGTCTTATTTAATATCAAAAAATTAAATGCTTTCTCCTCACTTAAACAATCAGCTTTAAAAGTTGTTGATAATGGTTCTCCAATTGATTCGATTTATCAGATTTTAAACAACGTGAACTCTATTTTATCTAAGTTAAAAGGCGACGATATTCCGATGCTCTATTTGATCATCAATGACGATGATAAAAATGGCTTCAAAAGTAAACTATATGACATAATTAAAAACGGGCAAAAAAGTGGGCAAATTGTTGCTGGCAAACCCGATGATATAGCAGGAATTTATATAGGTCAAATTAATGGAGTTTTGCTGAAAAAACTACTGCAAAAGTCCTATAAAATTGAAATTTGCCCCGTTGATAATTTGATGCAAATATTTATTAAAAAAATAGTTCGCTAAGTGGTGCGAACTATTTTTGTTTTTGTTAATTTTTATCAGCGTAAGTTTTTATGTCTTTATAGATGTCTTTTAGACGTGGATACATCTTCATATAAGCATGTCTAAACAAGTAATCATACTTCTTATGGTTCTCTTCATTTGGAAGGAACTCGGCAGATTGATGAACCATGCTCCCAACAGCCTCTTCAATGGACTTAAATTCACCTGCAGCAAGGAAGCCAGCGATGGCTACACCCAGAGATGAACATTCACCGGTCTGAACCTTAGAAACTGGGAGACCAAAAATGTCTGCTGTAATCTGACAAATGGCTGGACTATTTGATCCACCACCAGAGATTCTGATTCTTTCAATCTTGTGATGAAGTCTCTTCTTCTCGAATAGCTCCAATCCTTCACGCAAACAGTATGCGATACCTTCAATAATTGCGCGATAGAAGTGAATTTTTGTATGAGTTTCAGAAAATCCGATAATTGCGCCTTTTGCCAATGGTCTTCTAAGTCCTGGTCCCCAATATGGTTGAAGAACAAGACCATTACATCCAGGTTCAATCTTCATCATTTCATCATTTAATTCTTCTAATTTAACTTGTGCTTGAACTTTTTTCTCAACGCTAGCTAAATTTCCGGCAAATTCACGAGCAAACCAGTTTAACATCCAATATCCACGATAAACTTGAACATCTAAGTTATAGTATCCAGGCACGATTGCTGGATAGGATGGCAAAAATGGTTCAGCACTTTTATATTTCTTAATTGGAACTTCGACTGTGCAAGCTGTTCCATAGGAAATTGATGCGCTTTTATCATCGATTACACCAAGTCCAAGTGTTTCAGCTGACTTATCAGAACCACCAGAGAACATAATTAATCTTAATGGAAGACCTGTATCCTTTGCAGCTTGTTCGGTGATTGTGCCAATAACGCCACCAACTGGTACAAGTTCGCAAAGTTTCTTATTTTCAACATTAAAAATCTGGCCTTTCATATGTTTTTCGGCCTTTTTGTACCAAACACCTTTCTTAAAATCGATTGGAAGGTGCCCAGCTTGAGCACATGGAGAATCAGCATATCTACCAGTGAGCAACAACGTTATATATGTTGATAACATCATAAATTTATCAGTTTTGGCCCAAATTTCTGGTTCATTTTCCTGGATCCAACGGCTCATCGAACGTTTTAAGTTCAATTCAATAGTTGGTCCCATACCGACCATTTTAAAAATGGCTCTTGAAACGGCAGATAACTTCTTTAAACCTTTTGCTCTTCTTTCATCTAACCAAAGAATGACCGGACGAAGAGGTTTGTTGTCCTTATCTAATGGCACAACAGAGTCTCTAAAACAACACATGTTTATGCCGATGATATCCTGAAGTTTATCTTTGTTATTTGAAGTAATTTCTTTTGTGGCTTCACACATTTTCTTGTAGTAGTAGTTTGGATCCTGCTCAGCATAGCCTGGTTTTTGACTAAAATAAGGTGGTTCATATGACTTTTTGACTAAGTCAACAACATCACCTTTCTTGTTAAAAAGACCTACTCTAACTGACTGGGTTCCAAAATCGATTGTTAAGATTAATTTTTCGTTCATACAACTATTATCTTATAAATTTTTATAAAAAGATACGACAAAAAGAAGCAAAAGCTTTGCTTTTTTAAAAATAGAGATTTTAGCTTCAATTAATCTCTTTTAATGTTTTCAAAAACTTGATT